>Ga0325403_1007217_pt1 | contig 10610 bp, 5 predicted proteins | sample PopdelMetagenome_19_FD_205665 | JGI IMG/M metagenome (GOLD analysis project Ga0325403, IMG submission 205665) | Populus deltoides microbial communities from Bellville, Georgia, United States - Xylem-PdKOR-R4 | ecosystem: Host-associated > Plants > Phyllosphere > Stem > Wood/Secondary xylem...
AATAACCCTGTTAGAAAAGTATACTTAAGCTTTGTATTTCATAGTAACTGTAATTCAGTTTTTGTTTTTTTTCACTAGCTATGTCGATATTCTATAAACTTCTGAGACTCTTGCTGGGTTTTTTTTTTTTTTTTTTGGGTGGGGTAGGGGGGGGGTGGTGGGGCTTGTTTGTCTTTTATGTTTGGACTCTAGCTTATGCTTAATATGGCAATTAGCACGAAAGAGGTCTTACCTGTCTTCCTAAGAAGGTTAAGTTTTTTTAGTGAAACATTAATTACATAGAATGAGGGGTTTAGATGTTTGAATGGGAAAAATCATTACAGAAACTAACCAGATTACTTATCAGGTGTGTAGACTAAAAAAATTGCTGAAATTTCTCAATTGTTCAGTGTTGAGGAAGATATTGACTTGGGCTTTCAAAGATGTGCTATTCTTCATCCTTAGAGAATGGTAGAGAGAGCTGTGGTATTAGCAACAGTTATGTCAGCTGAGGTTGTTAGATTTACATAAATGTTGCATGCTTTGTGTGTTATGTTTTTGGAAGAATTCTTTTTCATACCAAGGCAACTGAAGTTGACACAATTAGAGAATCTTAATGGATGAAGGTGCATGGAGCCTCTAGTTAATCCCTACTTTCACTCATGGTTGACTCAGAGAGTCATCCATTTATAGGCCAGACTCATAGAGAGTCATCCATTTATGAGTTTTTTGTTTTCCAAGGCCACAAGGGTGCTTGTAGCATCTTGCTGTGGTCATTGACCCAGAGCAAGTGCATATTATGGTAAGACAAAGTATGAAATGGTTCACTTTTTTGAGTCCATTGAGCTTGATTCAGCTGGTCTATGGAGTAGAGCGGGATTGTCCTATTCTCAACTCTGTTGTTGGATATTTCATTTTTCCCATTTTGTCTGCATCTCATGATTGACTTCATTCAGTTTATTTATCTCTTATTTCATGGTGAAAACAGAACCAACTTGTCTTGGATCTTGAAAATGGACTCTTTCAGCAACTGAAAACCACATCTGCTGCACAGCCAGCTGAAACCACTTGGCTGCAGATACAACGGTTTAGTGTGCGCCCGCCGTGGAGTTTGCTTCATGTCTTATGCTGTTGAGCTGAAGACCAAACGAACTGAGAATGCCATGAAGATGTGAAACAACTTGGCTTGCTATCATGTTGCAAGATAGAACTCGCTTTTATGACTTTAGTATCAACATTTATATGGGGTGGGTTCCCGTAGAGGCTTGTGGCTCAATTTGTGCTTGTGATTTCATTTTTCCTGATTATGTGTGAATTGATTCTCTGGTTGTTTTTTTTGGACAAACCTTACATTCGATGAACATGCTCTTATAATATTTGGTAGTCACAGCAGTCATCAATATGTTCCAAGAGGTTTTCCCTTTCAGATCAAGAAGAGATCACTAGAGAAGCAATATGATCAAGTAGTTGCAGGTCATTTTCCACCCCCTCACAAGGCAAAAAATGCTGCATTTTCTGCAACTAAGTGACAGTGAATCTGACTGCAGAACTAATATTTAGAATACAGTAGTTTATTGATTCATTAGTGTTGCGAGGCATCTGAATAACTGCCCTAGAGCATGCATGTTTCTTGCCCAGTGCCAAAAACTGGTGAAAAGACCTGAATATTTCTTCCATATGGGTTTGTGGTATGGGATGTTATTAATTTGCCTTAACCTTCTGGTTTATCGGGTGGTGTTAGAGCATCTCCAACGCAGGAGGCAAAAGGAAAGCCAAAACAAAAAAAATTGTCCTTTTAGCTATTATCTCCTCTTTTAGCAGTTCCAACGGGATAGCTATTTCATTAGCCAAAATCCCGAAATGCTCTTTTTACACGTCTCTGAAAAAAGCAAAAAGCATGGAGGAGGTACAAATACCCATCGGCCAACAACTCTTTCATCTACAGTTGCCATTTGCTTCCCCTTTTAAAAACGAAACAAAAAGCCTGCAAACCTCAAAGCCAGCAATTGTACTTCGAATCAATTATTTGACTCAATCGGGCCATAGCTTCTCGATTTGTTTTCTCTGCTCGTCAATTATTGCTTGCCTTTTCAATTGGCTTGCTTCAGTTATTTTAGTTCACCTTGACATTTCTCAAAATGGGTGTTTTTTTTTATTTTTAATTACGATCCATTTGATGATTTTTTGCTAGACTTTATTTTTGTAAAGGAATTGGTTGCTTTCTCTTGTTGGTAATCAGTCTGTGAATTTGAGTGCTAGTTTTGGTGATTTTTAGTTTGATTTGAAGCTTGTATTGTAAGTGATAATGCAACAAAAAACAAGAACTCGAGGCCACTGCTGCTAGTCCTAGTGTTGTGGCTAGGCTAATGGGTTTTGAAAAATTGAAAGAGAGAAGAAGAGGAAAATACAAGGAAGGAAAACAGTAGAGAAAATGGTAGAATTAGAGAAGAGGGGAAGTGAAGAGAAAATCAACAAGATGGTCTTGAGAGTTTTAAACGAGGGCAGAGTTGAGCAACAACATATTAGAAGATCATAAGCCTACTCAAGAAGTGAAGCTCTTATAACTCGTAGAAGAATTTCTGAATTTTACTTCAGTTGGGAAAAACATTGCTAGATTTTGTCCTGTTGACGTAGTAGAGAAACTTCATGTTCCACGGACATGGATCTAACTATAGTGCTCAACAACTCAACTAAAGTGTTTGTTGCCTTTTGTTTTTTTGTGCGCAGGAGGGGAGCCTTTGTCCTAAACCAGACCACAATCAACAGTTTATATAAACGCTGACTAGCCAGCCCATTCACGATTCATTTTAGATTAACGACGACGCACACAGATCCCGGGTTAGTATGTCATTAATGAAATGCGAATCTTCTGAACTTTGCATGCTGTAGTCTCTAATAGAATGCTTTAAATTGTTGGAGTTTGATTCACTAGAACTTTATGTTTTTATAAGTTACTGGGGCGAGATGAGCACCTGTTTACTTGATTTTTTTTTCATTAATCATAATTTCATTGATTAATCTGAAAGGCAAAAACCTTTTGCCAGTCCTAGCAGTGAAATTTAACCAATACCAACTTTAGAACAGAGAATCTCGGGCCGCCTGCGCATTCCAGGCTCTTACAAGAGTGTTTTGAATGGCCATATGTTCCAGCACTGTCAATGGAGACAAATCCAGGATTTGTCCGTCATTGGGATAATGGCTCAGCGGAACTATAACGCGGGGGTTATGACAGAGGTCAAAACAAGTTGTATTTTCAAATAATTGATTGTGAGCTTCTTGAGGACTAAAGCATGAGATTCAATCTGAGTCCCACTCTTCTTTCATTTCTTTCTAATACCAGGCTTACAATCGTCCATTGATCGAATAACAGTGACTATGACCTCCTGAATGATAGTTTTTGTTACAACAGCAACTCTAACAAGCATGAATTCCTATCATGGGTGTGTAATGTATACAGAACACGGGCACTGCCATGAAAAGAACTTCATTGCAAAGGAGACAGAATTAAGCATATGAAATTTCTTGAAGACAGTTGATGATTTACAAGGAAATAGTTTACAAGAGTGGCTTTTGGTGAGCAAGGCAGTCAGGCATAGCTAGACATTTGGGGAGATTTTTAAATAATTAAGACTATCCTTCACCAACTTATTCTCTCTCAACCAAAATAATTCTAATCAAATAATTAATAAATTTACATACTTTAATTTAATTATTTAACCATTAAAAAAATCACAAAGAAATAAGGAACTAGGAATTATACAATAAAAAGAGTTGATTTATTAATTAACTATGTTGAAATTTCTTAGTTATTTTAAATATAGTGATTAGTGGTTAATTTTATCTTGTTATAAAATTAAAAATTAATATCAATTCATGAGATTCCTTTCAAATTTTTCTTCCAGATAATAACAATAGCTAGAATTAATTAAATTAATTAAATTGAAAGATAACAACCATAAAAAAAATAAAAAAACATAAAAATACTTGAAAATCAAGATAACATAGAAAGCTCAAATTTGATGATTCTACCCGTCATCATGTTATTTTAAAAAATATACGATTAAATTTTCATAGAATGAAAAGCTAATTGCTCTATCATTGATTTGATTATGAGTATGAAAAAAATTATATAATTATAGTGTTTCATCTTGTGATAGTAATATAAAAGAATTCACTTCTTGTTCATGGTCAAATTTAAAGTTCGTTACTTCTTTATATTCAACAATCATATTACATATTATTATGTAAGATTTTATAATATTTGCAAGTGTGCTTTTCATCCCAATATTGCACATGTCCATGTATAATTGTAAAATAAAATTGTAGCACTCCAAATACCCGCTTTATACCTAGACTTTTTTGTCTTTCAGAATATTTTATCTTTCCTCCTAATAGCCGTGTGATTATCTTAACAAACGTTGAACAATTAGGATAAATTCTTTTTGCTAAATAGGATCTCATTATATATTTATGTCTATTAATTATTTAATTGACATGAGGAGTATGATCTTTTGATACAGTCAACTAAGCCCTCATTAGTGATAGCCAAACAACATTCATAGCAGGGAGACAGATTACTAAAGGGTTTATGATAGTAAATGAAGTTATTCATGAATAACAGAGGAGTCGGAAAACAGGAACAATGTTCTAAGTAGATTTTCACAAAGCTTTTGATACAGTCTTGTGGGATTACCTTGATGAAGTGATGGGATACATGAGATTTGGTAACAAATGGAGAAGATTTAAAATGTTTTTTTATTTAAAAATATATTAAAATAATATTTTTTTAAAATTATTTTTGATATTAACACATTAAAATAAAAAAAATATTAGTAAAGAAAATAATTTTTTTAAATATTTTTAAAATAAAAAAACAATTAACAAGCTAGTGTTGTTTCATCTGGCATCAACGAGTAGTATGGCTTAGTTCTGAAAGTAAGGCTAGGTGGAAGGACTTCATTTGTAAAAAGTACCAACCATCTTTCAAAAACGGCCTTCCAACCTCTATCTAGAATTTGGCGAGGAATCATGTCTGTGATCAATCATGGAGATGATGCTTCTGAGGCCTTGAAAAGATGCTCTAGCTATGTCATAGGGAATGGGAAAAATGTTACATTTTGGATTGACACCTCGTTGGGAGACACCCCTTTAAAGGTACAATTTCCTAGACCATATAAGCTATCCATTAAACCAACCACAAAGATCCATTATATGGGTGAATGGACACATGATACCTGGATTTGGAACTTAATTTGGCGAAGGAACGTGGAAGCTTTCGAGTGGGAGCAGATTAATTCCTTACAATTGTAGTTGAATGGTGCCCAACTAGTAAAAGGGAAAGAAGATGCTAAAATCTGGAATATTGATAGGAAGGGAAAATTTACAGTAAAATCTTGTTGTACCTTGATTGACAGGTTGATATATCAAGGTGACGAGCGTTTCACTTCAAATATTTGGAAGGAGTAGCGGTGGAAGGAGTAGCACCGCAAAAAATAGAAGTTTTTTTTATGGATAATAGTACAAAATTGTCCATGTACAAGAGACTTTGTTATCAACCGATACCTTCTTTCATTGGAGCAAGCTTCACGCCCGTTTTGTGCATCAGAGATAGAGTCGGCATATCATCTTCTCCTTCAGTGCTACTTCTCTTGAAAACTATGGACAAAGTTCCTTACATGGTGGGGGGTCTAAGACTATGGATCAACTTCTGGTTCAATGGCCAGCATTGACAGATGGTAGATTCTAGAGAAAAGCATGAAACCTCCTTTCATATGAAATTACTTGGGAGTATTTGGTTAAGTAAGAATCACCTAATCTTTAATCAAATATAGCCGAACTTTTATGCTGTATGAGTATAATGCTGTGTACTGTTCTACTCAAAGTAGGGTTCAATTATTAAAAAAAAAAAATTTGTTCCTGAACCTGAGATAAATCATCTCAAAACATAAGGGAATATGACAATTCACAAGTCCTATAAAAAGATTTGGCATAAAAGATACGTATGCCTTTAGAAATTAAATGAATCAAAAGATGGACCAAAATCTACTGGCAACGGTAACAATCCATTGCTATCAATGAAACCTACGTAGCATGCACATCAGACAAGAGTAATGGCCATGATGAATTCCGGCAGGGGACCCTCCTCCTCCTCCTCCGATCCTATCATAGGATGGACCCCTCCTTTTCATTCAATTTCAAGAAGATGATGACACCCACAGGGCATGCAGCTTCACATGCACATGGACATCCTCATGCACAACCACAAAGACATTCTCATGGACACCCTCTCATTCTTTTCTATCCACCCCTCCTTTTCATCCATTAACCCACCATTAAAAGGGATACAATAGTGGTCTCTAGTTATATCAAATTAAACCATATCAACTTGTAAGAGTAAAACATCCATCTACCATGATGAGTTAATCTTATGCACTTGCTTCCATGGAGCTCCCACATGGCAAAATCACATTATATGAAAGCTAAAGAAGTCTATGTTAAGGATTATAATTATTATTATTATTTGAAGTCCACCATTTTTCATGTGATTTTTAGTATCATATGGGATCTAGTTGTTCAAATGAGATATTTTAACCTAAAATATCCATTATTATAATAATCTTTGTCGTGAAGTGCACAATGTTTAATTGACAAGGCTGTCTTCTGGGTTGGAGGGTGTCTTGGGTTTAATTATAAAATTATAATTTGAAGGAGTCGCCATTTAGTATTATGGTTACTAGGAAACCTATAGTTTGCAAGAATATGAGTAAGGAAACTAGTTGTGCAAGGGGAAGACACATCACTCTCATTGCACCCTACATAAGTTAAGTTGTATTATTGATTGATTCTTATTCTAAATCATGTTTCTATTTGTTGGTCTTGTCTAAGGTTCAAGGCAGATCTCCCTTTGTAAGGAAGTCTTTATTTTATTGAGTTAATTCCTAACCGTTCTAAAACCTAAATTTTAGTATTAATTGCACTTATTTCCTAGATACAGTTAATTCCTAACATTTATTGCTATTGATTCATATACTTTAATATCATAAATATGCATTACGTTGTAAAATTCATACCCCAAATATTAATTAAACAAATTAATTTTTATTGTATTTTTGAAATTTTGACCAAATCCTAATGGATAATCATAAACTGGTTATGATATCCATTTTGTACTTTTAAAACATTATAAAAATGCATTTTTATTTTTTTAGAAAATATGCATGAAAAACTTTTAGAATTTGGCCGTTTGCAATTAAAACATTTGGTTAATTATTATTTTTTAATCTTTTTCCTTTTTTTTACCATCTATTTAACATAAGATAAAAAATTAATAAAAAGAAAATGCAACACATACACATTGTCCTTTTTACTATATTTTATACTCACACACCCCACAATTACATGTTTATAAACCACCAAACTTTAAAATTTAACAATAATTTAAACACACACATTAAACATTTAAAATTTGAAAAATCAATCTTCTAAAGTTTCAAATAATTCAGAGAAGTTGCTGGAAACTAAGGAACCACACTAGAAGATTCTAGGACTGCAAGAACTATGGCGGAACGTGGGTCTCATGTGCTACCGCTCATGGAAGGCTGAAACCTAGTGGATTTAGAGTAGCGTTTACTCCTTTTCATTCATGTGTTGGATGTGAATCTCACCGTCACCCTCAAGAAAAACAAAACAAAAAAAATCACACAACGATTGATTTTATTTTTCTCTTAGATCTGTTTCTCTCTTCCTCTTAGTTTGTTAGTCGAAGGCTAATCCATGGAGATCGATGTGGTGGCTGGTAATTGTGAGAAGGCTGTTGGGTTAATAGGTTTAAATATGGTGGCTGATGGTGGTGTTAGTGGAGGCTTTGTTGCTGTTGCTGTGGTTGAGGAGCTGACTAACAACGTGGAGAAAGGAATAAAATGGTGTTAGGTTGACGAGTTTGGTACTTGGTTGATGGCTAGTGAGGCTGATGAGTTGCTGGTGATGGTTTTGTTGTTGAGGGAAAAAGACAGTCGTTGTGCTTATGATTGCTGGTGGTGGGTTTATTTTTAAATATTTTTTGGGCCTCTTTTTCTCTGTTTTTTTTTTGTGTGAGATTCCTTCACTATTTATAGGTAATTTTTTTTTGTCTTCTTCCCCTCAATTGCTTAGTCCTCAAGCAACCTAAATTTACTTTAGTCCTTTATTTTTTTCTTTTCACTTTTTATCCCCTTATCTATTTATTATATATATTTTTATTGATTTTTCTTATTTTTTGTATTTTTTTTGAAAAAGGTAATGTCAACATTGACTCGATGAGAAAAATCAATCAATGATTTTAAAAATGGCGGGTTAAAAGTTGAATGAGTTAAAAATAAATTTGTGAATTCTGAATTCTTTTAAGAAGACATTGAAAATGTTAAAAATGATGGAAATACATTTAAAATATATATTTTTTTAATTTTGAATATTTTTAGAAAAACATAGGGTAAAAAACTAGGTTATGACTACCTTCATGAACATAAATGAAAAATAAAATAAAATAAAGATCTTTTTTTAGCAAAGTTTGTTCATTTTAGGTAATGTGGGCATACTTTTAAAAGCTAATAATTATAATTAGTTGGAGTTAATTGTGTCATTAAAACATTTTCCTAAGAAATATGAATTGAGAGATTTTTTATACACCTAGGGGTGTAGGGAGATTAGGATCCAAAATGTAGCTAAACCTATAGGGGTAGAGCTCTTCCCTTAGGTTAAGTATATGAGGGCAGGGCTCTTCTCCTAGATTAAACCTATGAGAGCTGGGCTCTTCCCCCAAGCTAAACCTATGAGAGCCGGGCTTTTCCCCAGGCTAAACCTATGACATTGGGCTATTTTTCAAGGTTGAGCCCATGAGGGTTGGGTTCTTCCCCTAAACTAAACCCATGGAATTGGGCTCTTCCTCAAGGTTGAGCCCATGAGGGATGGACTCTTCTCTAAGGCTGAGCCTATGAGGGGCGAACTTTTCCTTTAAGCTAAGCTCATGACATTGGACTCTTCCCTAAAATTGAGCTCATGAGAGGTGGCCTCTTCCCCTAGGTTGAGCCTATAAGAGTTCAGCTTTTCCTTTAGGTTGAGCCCATAGGTGGTTTTGCCCAGGCATGTTGCCTGAGACCAAGAGTTTTGGGCTTTCAGGGTTTTTAGGTCCATTAAATTTGAGTTTATCAATATGCATGTTGTTTTCAAAATGTCCTGCTATAATATGTTGTTCTCAAACTTAGGTTACAACAACCATTAGTTGTGAAATATCATTGGCAAAACATAACTCTCCTAGCTAAAAGCAAATATGTAAAATGATTAACAATGTGTACTTATTTTATCCCTTTTAAAGCTACAATCATCTTGATATACATCTTGTGTATGTGTGTATCATTTTATGAAAAATTTATGATATGACAACCACATCAAGTCATTATGAAATAAAAAAGTGTTTTCATTTTTCAGTGTCTACTTCTATTTCGTATAGTATGGCATGGACTAATGGACAAACTTTCTAATACGAAGCAAAAGAGTAAATTTTAATTTTAAAACCTATTAAGGACTATTATTAGTTTCTTGAAAAACTTTTATCTAATATGTATATTTTCCCCTACTTTTAGCTTTTCTTCTTTAATTTTTAAGAATATTTTAGATTGTATTGTTTCCTCTTTAGTTAAGTTATTGATCACTAGAATTTAAGTTTCATCTATTTAAAAAAAAATGATTTAAATTATAAGTGTTATCACAGAGAGGACATTCAGAAGATGATCTCCGAGAGGATAAAAAGTAGAACAAAAAGAGTCGTCACTAACTAGTAAGACAATTAGTAAACTTATTGATTAAACAATACAAGATTTTTTTAGACAAAAAATTATGTTTCGAAATGTAATTTTTGGTTGCATGAAGTAAGTTGCGTGATTTTTGGTATGAAGCACAAAAAAGGGCAAAAAAACTGCGAGAGATAGGGGTTTCCTAGGTTGGAATGATATTGCGGTTTGGAGGGATTTTAAACCGATATACATCCTGGAAGATATATGGCCGCACTATCTTGAGCTTGTGACGTCTGAGCGGTTCACATGACGCTCACAGTCCGCTGCTGGCAACCAGAATCGGCCAATTCATGGCTCGGTGACAACGCACACTAGCGACTCTGTTCCGTTTACTACACATGCGAAATAGATGGTAAGATTAATTTAAATGAAATATATCGTTAAATTAAGTTGTTGTTAATAAATCTTTTTTCATTATAGGCTACGTCTCTTGGATGTGAGCCGAGCCCAATAGAGCTGTTTGTGGAGACGCACGTGCGGAGTCAAGACCGCCAAAAGAGACGCAACAGTTCGTTGATAACCGTGCTCAACATTTCGTGGTATGTTTGTTCAACCATTTGATTTTGTAATTGAATTGAATATGATGATTACTTTTTTATTTTATTTTCAGGAGACCTATAATAATCGGTTGAGGGAGAGATAAGGGGACGATATTTTGACCCATCCGGAATTCGATCCGGATTTGTGGATGAAGGTTGGATCGTCAGGTGGACCCGATAAAAATTAGTTTTACGGGCTCTCCAACACTACGGCCAACAACTTGTGGTCGGCTCGTAGTGTTTCAACCGTTGGGAGCTCCCAATC
>Ga0325403_1007218_pt1 | contig 10609 bp, 8 predicted proteins | sample PopdelMetagenome_19_FD_205665 | JGI IMG/M metagenome (GOLD analysis project Ga0325403, IMG submission 205665) | Populus deltoides microbial communities from Bellville, Georgia, United States - Xylem-PdKOR-R4 | ecosystem: Host-associated > Plants > Phyllosphere > Stem > Wood/Secondary xylem...
AACAAACAGGTGAGAGGCGCGCAAAAGATAAATGACATCCGGCGTCGCCTTAGGGAAGCCCACCCTAGCTGGATTTCTGGCAAACAGAAACGAGTAGTTCATGCCACGACGACATAGAACGAAGCTTCGTGCCGCTAGTCCTCGAACAAATTAAAACGTTGTTAGGTAGCGCATAAGAAACGAGAGAAAAACAAAACGGGACAATTGTTGGTAATATCTTATAGTTTCAAGCGGATGGAAATCAGACATCCTTGGATGTGGAGGAGATTACTGGATTGAGTGTTCGAATGGTTGGTGAAATGTCTCAATTTTCTTAGTGAAAAAGTAAGTAACGTAGTTCTACTTATATAATTGCAGTTAAAAACTAATATATTAATGTTGACTGTTTGTTTTTTACTCTTCTCTTGGATCTTGCCATTCTATCACGTGTTGCTGTTTGCTAACCCTACAAATAGGAAAGGATCTGCAGCAGCTAGTCAATTTTCTACTGCTGCCTCTGCTGCAAGTTCTTGATCTCTCCATTTCATTCTTAATCAATTACTATAGTCTTATAGATAGACAGATAGGTCCTGTCTTTAACTTTAAGTGAAACCTTTCTGCTCTAATATTAGTTAGTTTCAAATAGTAGTAGTAGTATTAAGTTCATTCTCGGCAGTCCTTTTCTATTCTCAAAATTCTAGTAATTAAAAAGAAAAAAAAAGGTGGGATTTCATTCTTTTGCTTTGTTTATCCTTCAATGATGATATACTAACTGGGTTTTGTAATATGAGTTCTAAATGGTAATTTTATTTTATTATTATTTTTTTTTGTCTGCCATGGGATTTAAGAGAACGCCTTCTTTGAATTCAGGCTAATGGGTGAAGCAGAAGTGAGAAGAGCTAGCATAGGGATTCCCAAGAGCAAGTGCAATGGAACCCACAAATCTTTTGATCCATCATTTCTTGTGCAGCTCCCAAACAAGCTTCAAGATTGTATTAAGGTTAGCTTTTTTCCATCCATGTTGGATAAATTAGCATTTTGATAGTTTAATGAAAGGAAATTCTACTGTAATCTTGCAACAGTCACAACTCAAGAACTTATTAAAAGATGGCAAGGGCGAAAACTTGGTGAGAAAAGAGAAAGGATCATCTGCTTCTGCCGCTGCTCCTGCCTTGGGGATTGATTTGGAGAGGCAATTGCAAGCCTGGAGAGAAAATCCTGCCTGGACTGATCAACCTCCACAAATAAAGGTGAACAACTTTTAAAGAAACTGCAGGTCGTATTGGCCAGTGTGTTGCCTTTCAATGCTAAGGAGTAGCAGGGTTGATTGAGTCATAAAAAATTAATGTGCTTGGAATCTCATGTTATTCTTGGCAGGTCAGTGTACCAAGAGGTTCTCTCTGCAACCTCAATGCCAGAGTGGATATCGGGTTGCCCCCAGATGCAGTGTATGATATTGTGACTGACCCAGATAATAGGAGAGTTTTCAAAAATATCAAGGTAAGTAGAGTCTTTTTCATCATCTGCTGCTTTCATTTCAACCGAAGTATAACTATTTGTTAAAACGCTGGTTAGATCATCTAAGTTTGGCATTCTCCTTAGTTGTGGGAATTAGTCTTCAATTTAAAAGTAAAAAAGAAAAGAAAAGAAAAGACGTCCATTTGGTTTGTTCTTGTAACTATTATTTGCTTGATTAAATAGTATTAAGCATCCAATTGAAATTCCATTTTGATGTGAGGAAAAACTGTTTTATGTCTAGGAAGTGGTATCCAGGAGAGTTTTGCTTGATGAAGGTCACAGGCAGGTGGTTGATGTAGAGCAAGCTGCTATTTGGAAATTTCTTTGGTGGTCAGGGACTATATCAGTTCATGTTTCGGTTGATCAGAACAGACAAGATCACTCAGTAAGGATCAACATTTTTCTTTCCACTGTTTCTATTGCTGCCAAACAGATCTTCACCATCTGGTGAAGATCTGTTTGTTCTCTTCATGGCATGTTATCTGTGAGTCAGAAATCTTGAATAAATCCTTAATGTGGAAATGCAAGTGGGAATGCATTTCACAACGTATATGGATGGTTTTTCACTTTGGGGAGTGGTAGTTGTGGGAATGCATGTAGATTGGGTGAATTTGGTGAGATATCATTGGATAACTTTGCTCCTTAGGAAACTCAAATTCCACAAGACCAAAATTTCTCTGTTCACCTCAGAAAACGGATGTTTTAGAGAACTTTTAACAGTAACAATAACAAAAACCTAGTTGATACAAAAACTGATTCATCTAATTATGTTGGCTAACCACCATCTAATTCCTGATTTACCTTGTAGTCATAGTTTTAGTTCTACCATAATAGGGCACCATCATTACCATAAACTTGTCTAATCCAATGGCAATTCTCTTATGTCTGGTACTTGCTTGACAGATGAACTTCAAGCAAGTGAAAACTGGGTTCATGAAAAGATTCGAAGGTTGCTGGAAAGTGGAACCTATATTTGTTGATGAAGCAATCTGCTATCCATTTAAACCTAAAACATTGGCGGACTATTGTTCATGTACAAGGGGGAAAGGAAGGATAGGGTCAAAGGTAAGCTTGGAGCAGTTAATCCAACCAGCAATTGTTCCACCGCCACCAATTTCCTGGTACCTAAGAGGAATCACCACCAGGACTACTGAAATGATTGTGAATGATCTGGTTGCTGAAGCAGGCAGAATCAGGGTAGGTTTTGATGCTGAAAAATGTGAAGATTGGAGCTTGTATGATGAAAAACAACCTATCAAATCATCTAATATTAAAGAAAGATGGGCTCTACATAGAAGAAATGCAAAGAAGCGTCCTAGAAAATTGTTGACTGCTGAAAGATCATCTTTTGGTTCAAGTAACAGATAAACTACAATTTGTATTCCAATTGTATTTGTATCAGTTCAACAGAGATAAACAGCAATACCTATTTATATTATGATCTGTCTAAAGAATGAGATTGTTGTGACTGCTCTTTAAAATGCTCAGTTGTATCACCTCCGATAACCCTACTTCGAAATATGCAGAGCGCAATTTACTTGTTAGAGGAGGGAGAGCTTTCATCATCCTTCTTGATGCCTGTGCTTGCTGGTTATCTGCTGCCCTTTGTTATTATAATCCTTGAAGGAAGTGGTTATCGAAAGAGGATCTAGTGAGCTGCAGCTCATGGGCGAAGTACCGTTCTCATGAATGAGTAGTGGTCACCGCATCATGGCTGCTTTATTTTTTACCAGGCAATGAGAGTGTTGGGCAAAACCCAATGTTGTTTAACGTAACGAGATTTCTCTAATTTTAAAAACACGGGAATATATGAGCTACAATTTGCATTAGGTTTCCCCAGAAAGTTAAAAATCAAAATGGAATTCTAATCAGTTCTAGTATAATGTAATATGTTGAAGTAAAAGCCCGCAAGGACAGGTCCTGGCTTTAAATTCAATCCTTGGATAGCATGTGGATTTTCATGGAATACCAGGTGAGCAAACTTTCCCGCAACAGACAAGGTGGAGCCTTGTCAGTCCAAGGGTTGCACGACCAGGTATGATAGGACAACTTGTTCAAACTTCAAAGTAGTGGAGAACTAGTTGTGGTGATTCCTAGGAATCCTCAAATACCCCAACGCTTGTAAATATCAACAAAAAGAAAATTAGTTGAAGTAAAAGTTCACATGTTAAACTAATCTGCAATGATGAAATTGATTTTATTGAAGGATGAAGTTACAGAATGTAGCACTGTAAATTACAACGGGGCTATAGATTACATAAATAATCAGGCAAAGTAACAAGTATTGCTTTGACATGTCTCTCTCTCTCTCTCTCTCTCTCTCTCTCTCTCTCTCTCTCTCTCTGTATTTTGTCACTGATACTTTTATGCTACGGGTGCTAAAATCTTTCTATAAAAATTGTTGGTCCCGGGATGTTTTAACTATGTTACACTAGCTATGAACTTCTTCGACCTGTAAGTCTGCCCAGTGGTGCCAACAAATTTCCTTCAAACACCAAAGTACAAAGAAGGGAAGTTTCAGCTAATTCTAAGCTTGATAGACACTACACTGCATGCTCTCAGTCTCATTCAAATCCCGCTCTAGTGGATTATAATTTGTATCTGTACTAGAGGATGCATCCACTGGGATCTGCACTGATTGATTGACCATCAAGTCACCAAGGCTGTGCCGTTCATAGCTCATGAATGCACCTAGAGCTCCAAGAAATCCTTCATGCCGCAAAAACATTGCTTTTGCCTCACCTTTAGACCTGCCAAATAAAATAAAATAAAATGATTAGAGTGTAAGGAGAAAATATGAACTGGGAGAAGGATAATATCACCAAACAATGATGAACTTGTTTCAGTTTTATCAGAACAAAATGAATTTCTAAATAGTTGAGTGCATGGAATCTCCGGTAATGTTTAATTGCATTTCACTTTTCATTAAACATTATTGATGATTTTTTTCACTTTTAATTACCAGGACTGGTAGTTTTTTATTATGTAAGAATATCTCCATGACAAGTTTCCCTTCCTTGCTTGCTGGCAAATCTCATTCTGTACAGGCTGGATGGTATTCATTATCAAAATATGAAGATCCACCACAGAACTTCTCGACAGTCACAATGCCCTCCAAATAGGGGAAGTGATTTTTTTGTTCAAATAGAAAAATTATTTTGTTGTTGACATGTGAAACCCCAGATAATTACCAGAAATGAACTGCAACGGAAATGGTGTCCATAGTATAAGAATGACCCCGGGTGAAAAATCCTCCAAAAAATATGCGCTTGAGCCCAAATTGAAGTGCATTCAAGTAAGAGATCTGGGAGAAGAGAAATAAGATGCAATGAGAGAATAAAAATGTGCACTAATTAAAAATAACTCAGGGTATCTCTGTTAATTTAAGTGATCAATACTGCAGATATAAAACAATAAAATTTAAAATGGCGAGTCATGGAACAAATGAGAGGATATAGAAGAAAAAAGCAGAGTGCAGAAAATAATCAATTATGTCAAGCAAAGTTTTCTATATGTGCCACATAAGGTCTTGTAAATTTATTTTCTATGGCAGTGAATAGCATATGAAACTCAGTCAAGTTGAATTTTGGATACGACTTCCAGCTCTCAGGTATTCTATGCCTTTCTTAATCGTGACTAAACAGCACTGTAGGTGATGGGAACCATCTCTAAGTATTAAATATCCAAAGGTAAGATGAATCCAGCTACAAAAGCCTTGGCTAATGGTTTTAATCTTATTTCTCCAAGCTAACTTGGTAAAAGGATGGCAAAGCACTAAATCTGTAACAACCAATTGAGGTGTATGGTTGTCAGAATGACTCCGTTCAATGACTAAGGCAATACAAACAAAAATTTCCTACAAGAAAATCTTACTAATAGAAATAGCATTTAATGCAAGGATGCCATCCTGTGAAATCATTACTTGGCAAGTTCATCATACATCACTTGCCATGTTAGTTTGTGAGATTTTTTGCATGTAAATACTTTTCCTATGTTAAATTTTAACACCATATAAATCTTATGGCGTACTTCTTGACAAGATACAACAGATCTGCCTACTGAAAGTTACCTGTCCAATATTATTTGAAATCATTCTTAGAAGAGACCGGGAGACATCTTCAGGTTTATAATCATGAAGTTCATTACTGTTAGAAATTGCCCTCCCAAAGCTGGAAGCAATGGCTGTAGATGAGAGACCAATCTGTCATCATACAAAATGAACTGTGCAGTTAAATTTTAAAGATTGAAAATCAGTGTGAAGCATGAAGCTGTTAGGAACCTGAATGGGCACTTCAACATAACAAATGAAAATATGTGAACTGGCAAAAAATAATCTTATAAATTAAAGAAAGGACTTGAATATACCTTTGAATAGTCCATCCCACCATAGATATCCCCAACAAGCATGTCTAGAACTCTGTTATTTCCCCGTTGACTTAACTCCAGCAACTCATCAAAACTGAGAAAGAAAATGCATTGGTATCCACTAATATGAAACTATATACAAGAGAATTTGTAATGGCCATAGATGAGGAAACAAACCAAACTACCTCTGGCATTTTGTTAATAACTTTCCCAAACCCCAAAAAGTGCCACCACCAACACTTGTTCCACTGACTCGCTCAAACTTTCCATCTCCATCCACCTGTATTGGCACAAAACTGAATATCATTTAACATATAAAAACATTTTAAATACATAAAACAAATCATAAACAATGAAGGTAAACTGATCTGATACTGATATGAGTACCTTGATCATGCTAACTCCAGAACCAATATTAACGAGTAGATATGGATACAAATCATTATGGTCAATCTGCACAAATTCCTTCTGACCATTCAAGTATGTAAAAGCTTCATGATTGACTGCCTACTCAAAATAACAATCAGCATGCAGCTAAGACATTAGTAAAGTGAACAAGAAACAGAATGGGCAATTACTAATTATTATCAAGCAAGGGAGGAAAACAAATATGGCATGGTAGGTAAAAGTTTCCCTCCTGAACAAACACACACGAACAAAGGAAGTCTTCCTTTTGTTGAAGAGGGAAGAGAGGCACAGTTATACAATGACATTTTCCAACTGCAAACAAATCCGAACAGGAGGAGAAATTTGAACCTCTTTCTTTTCTAAGATGTAGATGCTCATTTCAATAGTGGCATCAGAATACCACTTGCAATACCCTCTACCAAGAATCAGGACCTAGGGCTAGATCTATTGCCATATTCTCAAACCTCAAGCATACATTTCCTTGGGATGGGGTTTATATTATGGCAACTTACTAATGCATGACAGAGTCAGCAAATGCCCTCTGCAGCATGAAGTTTATTCTTTTGAAGATTCAACACTTTCTAGAACTCCCAATATCAGGGCCACACCATACAAAAACATCTCCAAGTTATTGCATTGTTCAATTTTCTAAAAGGTTGAATTCATGAGCACATCCTCCCAGGGCCCATAGCAACTAATACGTGGCATTTATCATGATGCATTTATAACTTTCATCAAAAAGAAAAAAGATCAATATAAATTGAGATGAGACATTTGTCTACAGAGTGTGACCAACTGAAACAATATTTTGTACAGACCAAATGCTTGAGAGAATTACATGCAAGCTAAGTGTTTTTTGCATGTATACACACGAGCAATCAGAAACAGTAGGTTCTACATAGACAAAGGGCAGGAGATTGTTTTGCATATGAAGCTTTCTTAATGTTTGAATGAAAGACAACAACTTGCTGATATTAAATGTACGTGACTATGTGGTGCTAGAATCCCACCTTAAGCAAAAAATTTGCTCCCGTCACAAGACAATCCATTTCATCTTCCTTTTCGAGACTAATGCCAAGCTTTTCTTTGAAAAGATCAGAGAACTTGTATGCCCCACCACCTGTGGCCTTCAAATGGATTGTAACTAGTTAACAATGTAGCATATTTAGTACCTATTCCAAACCCAAAACTACCTTGCAACATAAAAATGAACTAAACAATTCATCAGATTAAAAACAAGTTTTTCCACCATGGGAATCAAACACCAGAAGCTAACTTTAAAATAATTGTTCAGCTTAGTGGGAAGCTATGTATGACAGGCAATCTATGATCACAGAGAAGGAAATCTGGATTTAAGACAGAAAACAATGAATAGTTGTTTCCTAAAAAAACTTGCATTTTCTCTCAATAAATTTATGTTTATAATTATAATTATATAACAGAGCTTTAGAGATTTAGCTTCTTCAAAATCAAAGTTTGGCAACAAACAACAATTATATCTTACCTTAATAAAGCTCCTGTCATTGGTAGGGTTTTCTTGATGCTGGAAACCTGAGTTCACCTTCATTTTGTAAGCAAGAAACAAAACCGGCCAAAAAAAATCACATAAATGAGGAAGAAGTTATCAACATGAAGCAACTCCAAGAAAGACGCCTCTGCTAAGTAATATAATCACAGAATGAGTTATAATAGCCTGTTTGCCACCCCCCCCCCCCCCCCCACCCCCACCCCAAGCTACTGCAAGTAGCATTTTGATTAAAGACCGTAGCAATGGCATGATACATGATACATGTCTGTGTAGGCAAAATTTGAAAAAATCTATCTGCATGTGACGGCTTCCATGTTTATGCATTATCCCGAAAAGGCATCAGAATGAAGTAAGATACAAAATTTAGCCAGGTTGTCAACCTGGCAGGCCAAGCTTACCCAAAAAAAAAAAATGCTTCAGAACATCAAATTAAAGCATTAATGTACACGACCAGCAAGACTTCGGAGCATAACGAAATAAGCGCAAGCCAAGCCGAGTATGAAACTATCAGTTCAGCTTAAATCAAACTCAGCCCTAAAGTTTGCAAGGAAGAAAACCACACCATACTGTTGCTAACATCTAGAGTTTCAAGAAATGAGAAAGACAAAAGGATAAAAAGAAAAGGGCAACAAGGATGGTCATGGTCACGATAGTGAACATACCACCAAAGAAGAGTTTGTTGGCACTAATAAACTGCAAGCAATCATTGATATTGGTCGTCTCAAACTTGGCAAAATGAAGCCTTCCATTAACACCATTGGAAATCCGAACACTATCATTCAATGGGTCCTCATGATCACCAGAATCTCTCGAGAAATAGACCAATTTTATTAAAGACCCTGCAAAGCAAGATAAGCATTTCTTTTTGTTTGCTTATTATTATTGATTGAAAAGACGAAAAGAAAGGAAATTACAGATACATACCTCCAATATCGAGGGCCAAACGAGATATTTGAATTGGATTTGAATTCCCATCAGTTTCAATCTCTCTGAGACAATCCATCAAAGTAGTTCGTCTGCCCTTTATCTCTCTATCTATCTTTATCAGTGATGAATGGATTGAGCTGCTCTGGGTGTTTGTTGTTTCTTTTCTTGGTTTCTGAAACGGATTCTTTGAACCTAAGGAATTGCCAGACTCATATTATATAGAAAGAACATGACAGAGAATAATTGAAGTAGTTTGGTTTTTGTGCAGGTCTGATAACACTTTGAAGAGAGGAATAATTTTGATTCTCTTTCTTCCTATTATGTTAGACTTTCCCCTGTCTGCAGATGAGATGATGGTACAGTGACTACACGTCACGACAAATAATCGGGGCCGCCTGCCTGCATAGTTATAGAAGTTAAAACACGACTTAGAGCGCGTCTGGTCGCTTTTAAAAATTTTTGAATTTTTTTTAAATTAATATATTTTTAAATTATTTTAATATGTTAATTTTAAAAATAAAAAATATTATTAACATATATTTTTAAATAAAAAATATTTTAAAAAGTAACTGCAATCATATTTCCAAACACGCTTTAAAGAGTTGATTCTCCAATTTATTTTAAAATAATTCTATCTTAATAAAATAGAAAAGGTCAACTAATTAATTTGTTTGATGAATTAATTAGTTCACAAGTTCTTGTAATTTCATGAGTTTCTTAACCTGGTACTCGATCAATTAATTTTCATTATCAAACACAAAAGGGTTACGATTTAGTTAATTTCCTCTTATTAATCTGGCCTATCAACATGAAACATGAATTCAAGTTTCCAATTACTCTCAATTTTTTATTTATTATCTCTTGAAAAACTTGTTGACTATACAAATTCGATTAAAAGGTGTTTGAGTGTGTAGTAGTAATTGTTTTTTAAAGTTTTTTTCTTTATATTTTTTTAGTAATGATTGTTTTTTAAAGTATTTTTTAAAAATTATTTTTAATATCATCACATTTAACTAATTTAAAAACATTAAAATTAATTATAAATAAAAAAATCAAATTTTACCCTAACCGTTTAGGAGAAATGCACCTCTAAATAGTGTTTATTTTAGTTTTTATGGTTAGATACAATCTAATTATCTAATTAAACGCAATACTCAACCATAAAAACTGATTTTTCTTGTATTATTTGACGAGCAACAAGGTGCACCGTTGGATAGGAGGTTTTTGCTGACTTTTGAAGGATGGGCTATTGCAAGCCAAGTTTGACCGGCACTACCCTCGACTCGAGCACGCTTGGGCGGCTTCTTTTACTAGTGAAGAGGAAATGATTAGTTTAAAGAGCAATAAGAATATGATCCTTCGAGTCAAATTATGAGAAAGGGAGAGAATATTCCGATGAATTGTTAGCCTTTATCCTACCCTAATAACGAAGGGAGTCCTCAAACTTTGAGGGAACATATCAAGATACAGGTAGGAAAAATAATATTATTTGAAGAAAAAAAATTCAGATCGGAACATATTAAATTTATTTTATTTTATTTTTATTAATATTAAAATCCAGCTCAACGTAGAGTTTAAGTTAATTGGTTCGTGGATAGTTTTTAAACAATGATGCCACCCCGATAGAATCAATCGCCGTGACGTTTCATATTTTCTAGTCTCGCCAGCTCTACCTTAAGCATGTTTCACATGAGATAGTTTATAATTATTATTGATCTGCAGATCATTTAACTATATATTTAATATATTTATTAATTTTTCATAAATTAATTACATAATTTATAATTCTGTCTAGTTTTGTCTAGAAGTGCAGGTGGTGGGTTCGTGACGGCCCTCTAGTCCCCACGGCGTTTTATCTAAAGGTGTAAAATAGGTTGTGGAGGA
>Ga0325403_1007220_pt1 | contig 10607 bp, 8 predicted proteins | sample PopdelMetagenome_19_FD_205665 | JGI IMG/M metagenome (GOLD analysis project Ga0325403, IMG submission 205665) | Populus deltoides microbial communities from Bellville, Georgia, United States - Xylem-PdKOR-R4 | ecosystem: Host-associated > Plants > Phyllosphere > Stem > Wood/Secondary xylem...
ATGGTACAACTACTCGTGGAGACAAGTGGAAGATAATTCTGGTGTTTTGATGGAGGATTGAACAATATTTTAGATGATTTGAAGGCTGTTTTCTCTTGGATTTTTTGGATTTTATGATTTTTTTCTTTCTCTCATGAGCAACAACCATTGAGAAACAAAGTTGTGCTTATATATAATTTGTAACCGCGATTCTGAATCGCAGTTATCTTATGAAATTGTCATTCTAAATTGTGTTGGTTAAAAAATTGTTATTGTAAATAATGATTTTTTAATAATCACAATTCAAAATAATAGTTTTTATTTAAATTATTTTTTTGAATTGAGGTTTTTTAACTGCTATGATTCAAAATGGCAGTTATATATAGAATTTATACTATTTCTTCAATTTTTTTTTAAAAAATATGCCATTTCCTCTTGACTTTTTTTAAACCGCGTTAGATTTAAAAAAACTTCAGTTTCAACTTTCAAACACCACCCTGAACTAACAAGAAGGCAACGTCGACCAAATAATAGTCACCGTAAGGAGTGGCTGTGGCTCTCTCTGAAACTGGAAAAAATAAAGGACGTCCTCCTTGGTTTCACGTGCACGAAAAGGATAAACATCAAATGTATTGACGAAAATACCCCTATGCCCCCATGTGCACAGCGCATTATAAAAACCACTTTTATCCGCACCCTCTAACAGCATCAGTGTCTCTACGTGGACGGCTCTCGAGAACCCATATTACTTTCTCCTATTGGATGCACATCACATCACATCACAGACTCCTACCCAATCATGTTGGTCCACGTATCCGTAGACAGCTGGCCCACTAAACAATTATTAAGTTTTCTTTAGCCAAATATTTTTTCGAACCCGATTATTAAATCCTGGTTTTGTTCAGCTCCTCAGTTCCATTTATTTTAGTTTATATTCGGATGGATCGAAAATAACAGTAAATTGGCTGCTGGTACAAAGCGCGTTAATTTGTTTTTTACGTAACATCAAAAAAATATAAAATAAACTAAAAAGTTATAGAATTATAATTAAAATTTTCTAACTAATTATATATTAACAATTTCACTTAAATACTAAATAATAATATAACAAAATAAAAATAAAAATAAAATAAATAATAAAAAAGTTCAAGAACTTTAAAATATATTAAAAACTAAAAATAGTAAAGTAATCAATCAACTAGTTATTCATGTAAAATCAAGAAAAATATTTATTTTATAATTTTTATAAATTTATAATGATTTTATTAATTTTATCTATTTTGCAACAATCAAGTCCAATTTTACCGATTTTTAAATTTTTAATTTGATTTTACATGTTAAATATAGTTTATTTGTAAAATTATATAATTTTATAAATAAACTATCGATTTTGACAATAATCCATTATTATTACATTTTGAAAAATTCAAAATTATGAAATTGATTATAAATAATAAGCTCAATTTCAAATATAGAAGAAATTAGTTGGATGTAAGAAAAAAAATGATTTTAAAATAGAGATGAATCATCTCCAAATTTAGATAATTGTTTTTTTTCTTTTTTAATAAATGCACTGATCTATAAATAGTTTACCTACATTTTTGCTAATTAGCTTCTATGTGGGGGACTACCCTTTAAGAAAATATATTAAACTCATCCATGTCTTTAAGAGCTAGAAAAAGAAAAAAACAGAGAGAAAGGACAGTCGACACATGGCGCGTCCATGAAGCCCTAAAAAAGCGAAGAAGAAGGAAAGAAAAGAAAAAATTGGAAACGCAAGACACCAAAACAAGAGGAGAGGGTGAATTCCAAAAAAAAGCAGAGCATAACAGATAGAAATACAAGCGCAAAACAGAGGTATGTTGTTTATTATTCATTTGCTCTCCTCCCCCTCCTCTCTCTCTTATTACTTCACTTGTATTTATTTTGTGTTGATTACAGATATAATTAACAAGGCAAGGCAGTATCAATTTCTTCTGCTTTAACATTTTTTATTTTATTTTTATGAAGCAGCTTTCATTTTGCATGGTTTAGAGTTTTTTTGTTTTCTTTTTGCTACTTTTGTATCATTATTTTTTAAAAAATAAAAAATTCTTGAAGTTTTTTTTTTTTGTTCATAAATATCATCGTGGGATTGGAAATGCAATGAAGTTAGGGTTCTGAACTTTTTTTTTCGGATTTAGTTATCAATTTCTTTAGCTGTTTTGACACTGTTTTATCCAGAAATTTAGAGAATGGGGACGAATTTCAACTTCAAGAACTTCTCAAATGACCCGTCAGATGCCGTTGGTTGCCGGCCACCGGGGAATTCTCCGCTGACCAGACAGTCATCGATCTATTCGTTAACTTTTGACGAACTTCAAAACACAATGGGAGGATCATTAGGTAAGGACTTTGGGTCAATGAACATGGATGAGCTGTTGAAGAATATATGGAGTGCAGAGGAGACACAGACCATGGCAACAGCCACCTCTACTGGGGTCGAAGAGGGTGGTGGTCTCCAGCGTCAGGGCTCGCTGACGCTGCCGCGGACGCTGAGTCAGAGGACGGTGGATGAGGTCTGGAAAGACATGTCAAAGGAATATGTTATTAATGGGACTAGTGCTGGAGCTGCTAATAATGTGCCCCAGAGGCAGCCCACTTTAGGAGAGATGACTTTGGAGGAGTTTTTGTTGAGAGCTGGGGTGGCGAGAGAGGATATTCAAGTGGCTCCAAAGGCTAATACTAATGGTGGATTTTTTGGTGATTTATCACGGTCGGCCAATAATAGTTTAGTGATTGGTTTTCAGCAGAATAGGGGTGTAGGATTGAATAATGATAATACTAATCAGATCTCTTTGCAATCGTCTAATTTGCCTTTGAATGTTAACGGGGTTAGATCAAATCAGGCACAGGTGCAGCAGCAGCAGCAAATATTTCCTAAGCAGCCTAATATGGGATATGTGACGCAGCCTAATAACGATAATACTAATCAGATATCTTTGCAATCGTCTAATTTGCCTTTGAATGTTAATGGGGCTAGATCAAATCAGGCACAGGTGCAGCAGCAGCAGCAACAAATATTTCCCAAGCAGCCTAATATGGGATATGTGACGCAGATGCCTTTACAAAGTGGTCCTGGAATTAGAGGTGGAATGTTGGGGATTGGAGATCAAGGAATCGATAGCGGTTTGATGCAGGGTGGAGGGATGGGAGTAGTTGGATTGGGAGGTATTGCAACGGGGTCACCTGCGAACCAGCTGTCATCAGATGGGATTGGGAAGAGTAATGGGGATACATCTTCTGTATCTCCAGTGCCTTATGTATTCAGAGAAAGTGTAAGGGGAAGGAGACCGGGTGGTGCTGTTGAGAAGGTGGTTGAGAGGAGGCAGAGGAGAATGATTAAGAACAGAGAGTCAGCTGCAAGGTCTCGTGCTCGCAAGCAGGTGATTATCTTGTTTGATATTTTATATATCATCTATTGATTTATACATTTAGTTCTTGATTTTAAGTTTGCAGCAAATTCGATTTCAGTATATTGGTTTGAAATCTGTTCTTGAATTGAAACTTTGCATTAATTTAGAAGCAAGTTTGATATCTTTAAGATAAAAAGAATGTGTGGAAGCATGTACTATCCGTGCATTTGATGTAACCAATCCCATGGTTTATTTCCTATTTTCCGCACAATTGCACAATGGTTCTTTTACACTGCACCAAACTAGAGGAAAGCCGATAATAGGTTATTAGCCATGTTTTATTGACTGAAGTTCTTAGACACTTGATAAGTGCCCATATAGACAAGCTTGCTGTGCAAAAGAGAAGAAAGAACAACGCTTCATTTACAATGAACCAAACTAGAGGAAAACCAGTAATAGGTTATTGGCCATGTTTTATTGAGTGAAGTTCCTAGACACTTGATAAGTATCCATATAGACAAACTTTCTGTGCAAAAGAGAAAAAAGAAGAATGACTGTGATATTTAGGTTTTCATATCAGTAAGTTGTTTTGAAATATTCCGTCTTGACACTTGTTGTATGTCACCAAAAATTAAGAAAGAAAAAACAATCACAAGTTTCTTCTTCTTGTGATTCATGAATTTTGCTGGCCATTAACCTTCTACTTTTATCATCTATGGCCTCTGCGCTTGCCAAAACACCATGAAAGATTATGGGGCAGAATGGTAATGTGATAGCGATCTGACATGACAAGAGATGAAAGTTTTTGAGAAGTCAAGGTCATGAGAAGTTATAAAGATCCAGTTTGTTACAAGGTAATGGAACATTTGTTTTAAGGATCACAACATGAATTTGAACTTGTATTGGGCCAAATTCAACAAACGTTAATTAAGAGCTGAACACTTTTGACTTATTTTGAATCAAAATATTATACAGGAACATAAGTAGATATTTTTAAAATAGAGTGTGTTGGATTATTACTTTTTAGCATGTGCTCAATATATACTCTCTTTTCTCATTTTGGTTTTTACCAGGCTTATACCATGGAATTGGAAGCAGAAGTGGCAAAGTTAAAAGAGGAAAACGAAGAATTGCGGAAGAAACAGGTATTTTAGCTTTTGTCACACACAATTATTTGTTCCTGCCATATCACACCCACCCACTCAAGGTATTAGTGTCTGTTACAAATTCAAAACCTTTGTATTTACCACTCATTGATTGTGGGTTGGTTACTGCAGGCGGAAATGATGGAAATACAGAAAAATCAGGTGCTAAATCTATCTAGTGTTCTTTCCATTGAGCGGAAAATAACGAATAATCTTGCCTGTTTGCTCATAGCATGTCTAATGACTATTCAATGCTCCTATAAAGCCTGCATGTATTTTCCCACTTTTTTCTTTATTACAAAAAAATGTCCATGCTTAATGTCAATAAAAGGAGGTACATCTTGTGTGCGTCTGTGTGTACAAACTCTATATTTGCTTGTTCTATGGTTAATTGAAAGCATTGCAAATATAGTGCCTTCAAGTTAGGGGCCATTAATTGTCTTTACTTATTTTGTGGTAAAAAAAAATTTCATCACTTTGTAAGTTGACTAATTATAGTTCCACGGCAATTCAATAAATATCATTACCTTGAAAAGAGAAAAGAATATTATTTAATTTATTATATTACAAACTGTTAAATATATTTACATATTATATCGTAATAATTTGTTTTATCATTTTGTAATTTAACTAATTTCACCATGATTGTGATAATTACAAATGATCAATTATACTCTTGGCAAAAAGAGTATCCTGTTATCTTAGAGAAGAAATAATACTATTTATTTCCTAAAAGGTTATTTGTAAGTGATTATAAATTAATTAGTACTTGTATTTAATGTATTGTAAATCTTATCTTAGTACTTTGTAAATTTTAAGATGCTATTATTAAAGTTCCTTTAGATAACAATAGCAAGCATATTCGTAAATGATGGTCACCTGAGATATTTTCTTCTTGCTTGAACAAAATGGGAGAAGTGGAATGCCTTAAATAAGGATCATTGATGCAAGTGCGCTTCTTACCTTTTTTTTCAAATAGGAGCGATGATCAGGAGTATCACTTTTGACTGTGCTTTCTACTTGCTAATTTTCTGTAACTACGTCAATTGTCAACTTCTTTTTGTGTGCCACAAATCTTGATGCAATACTGATATATAACGTTGTGGTCTTATGAAATCTCTAGTGTTTATAATGCTATATTCATATGAATATGACAAACCAGCGCTGCAGCTTATCAATGAAATAACTATGATCAAGCATGCACCATCTGATTTGCCTTATACATTTCCTACATAAGCTGGACAATGTACATTGCTGGGCATTTCAGTTGTGGAAATCATTGCTTCCTACTGCGATAGCATTTAGCGTTTCTTGTGTTTCTGTTCAGCAGTGTGTCTCTCCAATTGACATTTATAACTGTGGCATAATGTACTTTTTGACAGTAACCACGCAGACACTGATGTCTTCTTGATTTTTCTCCATTTGGTGGTGTTACAGGTCGCGGAGATGATGAATATGCAGCAGGGTGGTAAGAAACGGTGCTTGAGACGAACTCAGACAGGTCCATGGTGAATTGAAAGCGATTTGTGATTATCCCCGTTGAAAATCATGTATGGTAGGTGACTGTACATATTTAATGGAATTGTGTTTTCTTCTGTAAATGAAGATACGAATTTTACAGTGAGAAGATCCGGAGGTTTACTTTGATGTAAATCAAACCTTCCAATATGTACTAACTGTGCTTGCATCTCTTCTGAACTTCTTTGATAAGTAATTAGATTGGCAAATGCATTTTGTGTTGGTGACCATTTTATCTATGTTTCCCGCAGTGTTGTATTTGGGTTTTCTCCTCTCATAATGATCCCTTTTATTTTTTCTTTGTGTTGATTTTGAATCTTTGAGGAGGAGAAGTATATATAAAGCCTCACTCAGTCACTTGTTTTCTTCATCGATGTGGATAACAATGGACTTCTGAGATATTAGCAAGTATTTACATCATTGAAGTCAAGTCAGCGAGCACAATTGTACATGGCAAACAAATGAAAATTAGAGTAGCATGATGGGGCCTGTCAGTCTGATTGCTTTTTGCGCTCTAGGCAAAGCTCTGTACCATCTGAGCCCTGATTCTAGGGTTAGAACTGGAAATGCAAAGCCAACTGGGAAGTAATCGATCTGGGAAGCATGCCTCAGATGGCCATGGTGACAATTATCATAATCCCAGTCTCATGGAAGTTCGGCTAATCTCGTGTTTCACGAGATGCATGAGTAAAACTAATAATCCTCAAGCCTCGCCATGCCATTCAAAGACACCATTCAAAATCCGAGCCACACGAAATCATTTGCATAACTGGCCTGGTTCAGAACTAAACCTTCCAGATTTTCTTGAAGCGACGAGGTTGCACAAATATTTGCATGTTTATATCAAGTTTATACCATGAAATTCTGGACTCTTCAGTATCTGGGAAATCACAACATTCAGCTCCTTAGTTGGAAATTAATCATCTGCAGACAGCACATGCAACGCCGTGAAATTCCTACTTCGGTGCCCCTAGATCGACAATGAATACTATACAACAACCCCTTGCAGGGAAAAGTAACTCCAAAATTCCTGGATATGCGCGTATAGCATATCCATCAATTTAAGCAGAATGGGCACCCCAAACAGTCCTTTGCATGAACAACGTAGTCTTTTCACATCCCCTATAGGCAAAGGTAATATCACCTCCCTCAAATACTTAATCCTACCACCAGCAGAGAGGTAGCAGCAATAGTTTCTGGTAATCATTTCATCTGCATGCCATGTCCTTCCAGGATATCATATTCCTGCGATCCCTCCCTCTAAATGATCTAGCAAGAAGACTACCACTAACAGGTTTACACAAACTAACATCAACAGCAGAAGAACACTTTGCACTTGGAGATGCCTCATCGATGAAATACTCAAACAACACTGCAAGACAGTGCGCACTTGATGAGCTAAGACATGATTTTCTTGATCCAAAGGTAGTAGCTTTAATATATAAAGATTGACCTGCAGAACACCAACGGGAAACATGAATTTGTAGTCCTTCAGCAAGGAAACTAACACCACATTCGAGACAAACAACACAACAAGAACACTGAAAATAAAGACAATTAGGAGGCTTAACACGAACATGATAAATCACCAGGATGCAACTCTTTCTTACATTAATAGTGAATTGGTTGCAGTTGACATTCCAAGTAGATTAGCATTCAAATACCCTAACAACTCGTAAGGTAGATGCACCATATGAAGGTGTTCTTTAAACAATGCTGGACAACCACTACATCTCTGCAACAATAGTCTACCAGTGGTAATATTCTGTATTATAATTCTGATGTCTTAGTTTATTTTGTCTCGATCTGTCTCCAAGATAAAAGCTAACTATTTATTTTGAAGGAGTAAGCTTAACATCATTCACAACAGACGCAGCTGCGATTAGAGACCCCATCTTCCCCAACACTATCTGATCTTCCGTCCATATTGACATGTATTGGTTCCTGAAGTTGATTTGTATCAATGACAGGCAAGGTTGAAGCCTGATTAGGTGCGGGGCCTGTATGGGACCGGCCATGTAAATCGCATAAAGGTGTAAACCCACAGAAAACTTTCACAATTCAGAGCAGGCCATTCAAGCTTTGTACGTGATTCAAGCTGTTCCCTGTAAGCCAATCAAAGAATTCCGACTTTTCAACCCAAAGCATACCTTACCACAATGACAAACAAGACAACAAGGGAGCCACAGAATGAGAATTAATACCCAAAATAAGAGGCAATAAGCACGCATCACTAGTCAGAAGAGGTAAAACGATTAGGACTTTAAAAATTCCGCAACATGAGCCACTACATTATCTTATAATAGAGGCCATTGTAGTCCTAGCTGAAAGAACAAAAATATGAAAGCTTATACTCAGATTTGATCATATTTGGGCACCCATCCCCAGCTCAAATGTCCAGCCTTCCCCTAATGGTCCAAGACTTCAAACAGACAGGTCAGTGACTCACACAAGAGCCTGCTGTGCCCTTTTCCGAGAGCGAATTCTTTGCACAACTGTCTGCAACCGATTCTGCTGGCGATACAGAGACAATCCAGATAAAACAATCTCATTTATAGCTGTTTCACTGCTTGCAGGTTCAAGGTCACTGAGTAATGGGGCTGTCTCTAGTGAGAAACCAATCCCTGCCAAATGCTGGGCCCGCTTATATGGACGTGAAGTTCTCCTTTCATCAAATGCAAGGGAGAACAAACGTCCATACCTGGTGAGGCAGCTCAGTGCCAGTGTCACTGGGAAACAAGTTGCACAAGATGTTATTTTCTGGTCCTTCAAGCGATCCTTCAACCCCAACACATACAACATTCAACTTTAGAAAGTATTCGAACTTCAAAGTGAGGAGCTTTGGAGATTTTGTGATTAGAAACCTCATCAATAAATATATGGAGAATAATCTTGAGTGTATGAGCTTGATACAATCCTGCTTGATCAACGCCCTCTTTGCTTTGAACCCTCGTTCTCCTCCTTTGACCATCATCTTCCTCGTCAGGTGCATCATCCACCAACCTGGAAGTCTCTTCATTGGTGGATATACCTGGTCTATTCAACAAACATCACTTTAGTACTCTGCGACCATGTTAAATCACAAACGCAGGTTTTGCAAAGCACATACCGCTGTCCTTATTTCCTTGCTGGCGAGTTGAAGCTTGAGCTTCTTTAACATTTCCCACCACCTCCAAATCAATACATTCTCCAAAAGCTTCCTTTTGCGCCAACAACTGCGAGTAAATCACATTAAGTGGAGGCGGAAGCAGCTCCGCTGAGTTGTGCTGCTTTAATTTCTTCGTATGCAGAACTCCTAATTGATTCTGTACAGGCAATAAAGCTTTCTTAAGCGATTTAAGATGTGACGGCGAACTCAGACAAGAACTTCCTGTTCGCAATAGTACTCTCCAAACAGGGCTTCCTTTTGCTGCCCCAGTTTGTCACACAACTTACACAGCTCTTTTCTCTAAATTCCAAGAACATTAACAAAAAAAAAAAGAGTAAACACCAACACAAATTATTTTTCAAAATATCAAGTTACCCGGTGAAGCTCATAATGAAGCAGCAAATTATGCGAAGCATGAGTAGACAAATTCGAACCTTTGATGTGCTGCGAAGCATCCAAAAACTCAACTTCTCTCGTACATCAAATTATACAGCTGTCGTAAAATACACTGGAGCTTTTGCCTTTTCTGTCTAATTTTTTTTATATTAATATATTAAAACAGTTTAAAAATATAAAAAATATATTTAATTTTTTTAAAAAAAGGGTTTAAACCGCCTTTCTAACTACTGCTTCCATTTACAGCTTCGTAAACAGTTTGGTAAAATCTTTTTATTTTAAAATATATTAAAATAATATTTTTATAACTTTTTTTTATTTTTAATTATATTAAAGCAATTAAAAAATAGTAGAAAAAATAATTTGAATCGATCTATTGACCAAAAATAAAGAAAACAAGTACACAAAACTCATAGATTTTAATGTCAATTTGAATAATAATTTTAATTAAATATATATTTTAATTCAACTAGCAATAATTAAAAATACATTTTCAATTTTTTTAAAAAAAATTATAATTCTACAACCGCAAAACTGACTACCATGTTTTTTGGTCTTTTATGAATGGTAGATGTATTCCTCTTCTTCTTCTTTTTTTTCCCCCCTCTAAACCGTTTTTTTTTGTTACTATACTTTTTCACTCTCTCCTGCTTTCCAAATCATGCATCTCTTGACGGTAAAAATTTTACATCACAGCGAATTATTTCTCAAACAGAGAATCTTATCCCTTACATTTTGTCCTCAGCTATACGGTCGATACATGCTTTCATTAAGAAAAAACAAACACGTGATCGAAAGTCATCGCTGCCCAGAACGTATTGAAGAAGACAGTAAATAAGATGGGCCCCACTGTCATTTCACTCCTAGTCAAATTTCAAATGGCATGACGAAGACCCTTCAACCACAACATTGATAAAAAGAGGTAAGAAACCGCATTAATAGCTTGCTCACGAATGCGCGGTGAAAATTATTTTTTATTTAAAAATATATTAAAATAATATATTTTTTATATTATAATATTAAAAT
>Ga0325403_1007222_pt1 | contig 10605 bp, 10 predicted proteins | sample PopdelMetagenome_19_FD_205665 | JGI IMG/M metagenome (GOLD analysis project Ga0325403, IMG submission 205665) | Populus deltoides microbial communities from Bellville, Georgia, United States - Xylem-PdKOR-R4 | ecosystem: Host-associated > Plants > Phyllosphere > Stem > Wood/Secondary xylem...
ACTCAATAGTTTTAACTTTAAAATTACATTCATTCCACGGTACAATGGCTTGAATGTACATCTTTAGTATGTAATAAAACCCTAATTGAATAGGATCAATAAAGTATCGACTTCTTCTCTTTAGAGGATGTATGTTGCTGCATCAAGCTTGGTTAATATTATTAGGGAATTTAAGTTAGATAGAAGGCTTTTACAGGTATACCAAAGTTGGATGAAAGAGCAGAATTTACAAAGACACAATGGTGAAAGATAAAGGAAAATTATGATGAAACAACTGTTGCTCGTGTTTCTTCATTGATTACTACAATAAACCTTCCTCCGGCCGGCAGATAAATAACAACGGGTTCTTAAGAACCCCACAACTTTCGTAATCATAGAAGCTGTCATCACACCGATGAACCTAAAGTATTATGTATGACCTGAGAATGACCATTAGGTGATGAGGAGTATATATGCTGAAGGAAAATAAGTAAAGATCACTCTCTAATCAAGAAGGGCCTGGATTCATCCATCAAGTACTTCTCTAGCTTCATGGATTCAAGCATTAGTACTCTTACAGGAATGAAATGATACTTGATCTCTGAATTCTTAGTTGCACATCTACATCTACATTAATTAGTAATGCAAGATTTTCGCAGTGATCATCGAATTTCCTTGACTATTAACTTTCTCAATCTGATTATAGAAATAAGTTTGGTGCTGGACAAAGAGATTGCGATCACAGGCACGCCATGGAGACAATTGGGAAAATGATAATCGGATTAAAGAAATCGGTGGAATACAGTTTTATTAGGGGAACAAATACATAAGTCAACAGATTGTGCACAAACATAAACCACACAGTGCACATTATTAAACAATCTTTAAACAATATATACTACCTGTATAGACATCCTCCTGTTTTCTTCGGACTTTTTCTATATCCAACGTGGTGGAATGCTTTGTTCATGCTTGAAGAAATTATCTGGATCTACCTTCCCCTTGATTTTCACCAATCTTAGAAAGTTACCCTTGAAGTACTTGAGGCCATAAACTTTAGCTCTCTCGAAGTCGGTCTGATTGCTCGGATTGCTACCGATATCAAGATCTCTATAGTTTTGGAATGCTTCCCTTGGGTAACTGGTGACGTATGGAGCCATCGCATCATGCATTTCTCTTATCAAACTTATATAGCGCTCAGTGGCCTCAGTCCCTTCTTCATCCCAGTTTATGGAGTACTGGAGTTTGAATAGGTATCCGGCTCTGTGAGGGAATGGAGTTGCGGTATCTGGAATCTCACTCATTCTTCCTCCGTAAGGGTTCCATTGCATCCACATTGGGTCGGCCTTGATCATCATTTTCCATATGCGTTCCAAAGCTTCCTTTGGAACAATTTGGTTCACGTAATCAGATTTGTTCTTGTAAAAGCTTTGCGCTCCTTGAGGCCTATTGAGTAAAACATCGATGGATGTACCAATCGGCAAATCAAACCAGAAAAGTGTTGACTCTATCCATCTCATTTCAATACAGTCTTTTTGCTGCAAACCTAATTTAGGGAAGCTCTTGTTCATCATGGAAAGAAGGGCTTCACTTTGTCCTAGAAAGAGGGCATAGAAAGAGATGCTGATTGTCTTAGTACCCTCTTGGCTTCCATTGGCAACTTGTGGCATTGCTCGGATGAAAAGGTCTTTGTCTAGCTCAGTAGAAACTTGTTGCCACTGATAGAAAATATCAGTTGCACCTTCCTCCAAGGTCCTATCAACCTTGAAAACAGTCACTTTCTCCGGAACTCGAACCAGATTCATCTTCCAAGAAAGAACCACTGCAAAGCTTGCTCCACCACCTCCTCGGATGGCCCAAAACAGATCTTCCCCCATTGTCTCCCGATCGAGGATATTACCATTGACATCTACTACTTTCGCGTCAATGATATTATCGACGGAAAGACCATATTTCCTCATCAGAGTGCCGTACCCTCCTCCGCTAATATGACCACCTGCACCAACAGTAGGGCAAACACCAGCTGGAAAGGCATGCACATTACTATTGTTCGCAATGTTGTAGTAAATTTCACCAAGAGTTGCCCCAGCTTGAACCCATGCCGTTTCGTTGGCGATATCTACGTCGATGGATCGGAGGTTGAACATGTCGAGGATGACGAATGGGACCTCGGATACGTAAGAAAGACCTTCGTAATCATGTCCACCGCTCCGGATTCTAACCTGCAAGCCACTAGCCTTTGCACAAATGACTGTTGCTTGGACATGGGATTCATGCAGGGCCGTAACGATGGCAATTGGTTTCGGTGTTGTTGGGGTCAAAAATCTTCTGTTGTTGATATATGTCTGCAGAACAGACTCGAAAGAGGAATTCGCAGTTGTATAGATGGCTTCGGAGATGGGGTAAGAGGGAAGACTATTGTTAGGAAGGCATTGTATAAATTTTTCAAGACTTGAATCAGAAGTTGCCAATGATACTGACAAAAGAAGAGCTGAAAATACTGAGAGAATTATAGACATTGAAACATTCATTTTCATGCAACGTTTCAGAGCTAGGCGTTGCTATACCTCGAATTCATGGCTGTATTTATAGATGAAATGGGAGAGAGACAAGTTATGTTTCTTCTGGGGCAAGAAATCCAATTCTATCAACGTTAATCGAAGCATGCTTTTACGTACCATTCAAAATTGTACAATCTTATCGAAGCTAGACCCGTCACTCCTTGAAAATTATGTATATCTAGCAAAAATGTCAAAAACTAGAAAAACATGGCTAATATAAACATGCATAGTTTAAGTAATGTATGACTATATATGATTAAAGTTCATAATGTGCTCTTAGAACCCGTTTATTTACGTTTTTTGTACATTTCAAATTGTTGTTCAAATGAAAAGCAGTTAAAATCATGTTTTTGATTTTGAACCACAGTTTAAAATCCAAAAACAAAAGAGTAGACAAACACATTCTTAGTAATTCTATCATGCATGATATCTTAATGGACTTGCAGCTTTTTTTTTTTTAGAGGCATGCATGAGTGGCATACTTATCGATAGTACAATGCAAATTTCATATGGTTAGGTTGCTATAGTTTGATTATTTTATTTGTATGATGTCAATTTCTTTTTTTCTTTTCTACTAGAATTCCATTAATTTAATGGGATTCTGGATTCATCAATAAAACTTATTGGATTATTATATATAAAAAAAAAACTTTCTGTGGTTAGGCGGCTTGTTTGATTCACAAGAAGCTTCTAGCAAGGATTGGCTATTGTAATAACAATTCAAGTGTGTTAATCAAAAACCGCGTGCCAGCTTAATCTATACATGAATAGTTCATGGGAAAACCCTAGCTAGATTAGTCCCTCATGATATATATACTATTTCTTGGTCGAGTCATCTAACTATCAATTTTATCAATTAGGCCCTCTATCTATGCACATTTTTACAATCCAACTCTGATTTTTTTTTTTCCTAACTGACCCTGATTTTCCCAAGTCCTAGATGTGAAAATTAATACCCAATTTTCCCTCCATTCAGCATGATCATGAACATGCGTAGTTACTTGGTCCCAACTTATCTTTAATTACAAGCTATGGTTTGGTATGCTCTTACCTAAGATTTGGAGAAATTATGTTCAATAAGAGAAGATATGCATGTTTATCTCCATTTCCAATTATTTTAACAAAAAAGATCTGATTGAGGAAAGGTATATGGATGGGGGACCAAATGGACAAAATTCTGAAGTTGGGGATTAATTAAAACGAGAAGCTCAACATATTTGCAGGACTAATATGAGGTGTGCCTACAGTATGATTTTTTTTTTAATGACTTAGAATATTATTTTACCACTATCCATTTTTCAAATGTGTACACCTTGGATCAAAGTCCATAATATGCTACTTCTGAAGAACAATAGAGGCTGAATAACAGGTTCCGGTTCCGGTTCCGGTTCCGGCTTTGATAACATTTGTCTTGGTCAATAGAGAAGAATTGTGGGAAAAAAAATTGATGGCTTGATTTTTTTTTGTTCTGGAGTTATGTATGTTCGTTTACTTTTAGGCTGCTAGTTGGATTCACTTGAAACTTCCTGCAGGAAATTTCCATAATCAAATGGATTGGTTTTGACTATTTGCATTAACAATATAAACCATATTCGTTGGTGCTTCCTTTAGAGACATGTTATTCTGATATCATAAAAATGTGTGAATGACATATGGCATTATAACATCTGAGCCCAAGTTGTAGTTTGTCTCATAGTTTCAGATCCGGTTCGGTGGTCAGCCCGGTCCAAGACACAAGTTCCAGATTTTAACTGGTCATCCGGGTCAATTATTTTTTTTAATCAAAATAATGTTGTTTTCATAAAATAAAAAACAAAAATCACCGAATTGCAACTGGATTTTTAACCGGATCTTGCCGGGTCAACCAGGTCACACCGGATTTTTCCTTCCCCTATTTTTTCTTTAATCCGGCCCGGTTCCAGCTCCGGATTGACCCGCTGGGCCGGATTTCATATCTATGGTTTGTCTTTCAATCCAATCATTCTTAAACCATATCGTTTCAAGTTTTTTTTCTTTTCATTTTTATACTATAATAATAAAAACACTAAAACAAAGTTATTTTAAACAATATTAAAAATATTTTTAGAGTTAATTAAATTTAACCAGGTTAATTAAGTTAAAGATTGACGGTTGAGCCAATCAAATTTGACCTCATTAACTTCTTATACATGTTAAAAACAAACACGGCTCGTGTTAGTTTTCAAGTCTATTGATCACAGAATGAACCCCGCAGGCCAAGTTTGATAACTATCATCTAACCAAAAAAGAAAAGGGAAAAAAAATAAGGAGACGTTCAACAAGACATGGGAAATGCCACAAATTAGATCTGAGCTCTACATCAAAAAAATACTCCAGTTCGGTTGTATATTTCCTAGCTTATAGAGGGGTTTTGCGGAATCCCTTAAAAACAATTGCGACAAAAGTGAAGCAATAGGATTCACCATGTTAACGAAAACCAAAACCAACAAAACATCAAGCAACTGATTGAACTGCTCTTTCAAAATTGTTTTCGGCAGATGATGCATGTTTAACAAGCATATGATCTGGATGTGAAAGCTTCAGCTAGCTGCAGAACATGAGGTAATCATTCATTAATATGATTTTAGATGAGAATCTTGAGATGAATCTTGGAGAGATCAAACAGACGAAGAAACTTCAATCTACTCAAACAGTTGGTACATAAACCATGTTAAAGCTAGAATTTTCAAGCCAGGATAAAAAAGAATTTTATTATGCTTTGGAGAAAGATGAAATCCAATTTATACAGAGATAAAAACATTTTGTAATTCTCCCTTCAATATCAGCAATCATAAATTTGGTCGTCGAAAATATGAAAACGGTTCCAAAGGGTGCGGTGCAAAAGTTTTTAGTGCAAGCACTGGGTAATTAATTTAGAAAAAAAAATGCAACCTTGATGATATGTAAGGCTCACTTCTTGAAGCTGAATCAAAAGGCAATGGGTCTCTATACCTTTTTACTTCATCATGGAGAAAAGACAAGCATCATTGAAATAAACTCACATAGCATGCCCAGTGTTGCACGAACAGTTAATTGAAAGCAGCATTAAAACAGCTTTGATTCTGAATTTCAGTTTTAAGCACCCCCTCTCTCCCTAAGTTATCACAAGTCACAACAAAGGTAAGCTCAACCTTTTTTTATGTTCTTTTTTTTACTCCGAAGTTTCTAACTTCATTGGCTCGTGCTGACCTTACAAAAGTACTAGTATGTTGACAAACCTTCTGGCTGCCGTATTTCCTAATTAATTCTTTGTTTGGCCAAAGAATTTAGGACAAAGTGATTTAGCTCATAAAAGAATTCATTGTAAACACACACAAGGTATACCATAATGTTAAAATTGAGCATGAAAAAGATAGTTAACCTGAGATAACGTGAAGAAGATTTGCCAATGTGAAGACTGCATACAACAAAGTTGGCTAGAGTCTCTGGATCCTTTGCATCCTGTCATGGGTACCAAGGTATTTGTCAGGAATTACACACTCCAGTCGTGTATTAGTATACCATTTCATAAACAGAAAGTATTTGTCAGTGTTACAGACAAACTGAACATGGAGTTGCCAGTCATGATCTCGGCAGAAGTTAAAGGGATCATTGTTTCAAACTCACCTTATTTAGGGCCTCGAGCAACAATGTTTCAGCTTCATCAAAATTACCCATGTGCATGCAACAAACAGCTTTCCCATTCAATATTAACCCTGTCATTGGATACTTCTCTGATAAATCTTGGAAGGTGAGATATGCTTCCTGTATCTTTGAACCACCCTGATTTACACAACAGTATATCAGCACATCATCATTCCTTATAATCGAACTAATCATAACTAAATAGAGACAGCACTTACAACTGCCAAATTCAACCATGCACTCGCAAGTTGAGTTAGTGTGTGATCCTCACAATCTGTTGCATGATCCTCAACTGTTTCTCCGCATAGTCTGACCTGTGCATCTTGAGGAATATTGGACATTCAATCCATGCCTGCAAATGCAGAAATAGCATGTGGAGTATTAAAAACTGATCAGATACAAACTCAGTGTTTTGTTAGTGTGGTGAGGTGTGGCATTTATCATAACAAGTTTGGCTAATCAACCTACATCATAGTTTTGCACGTATCCCACTGAAAACTCTCTTTTGAAACCTTGGTTACAAAAAAAACTATAATTTATAACTTTTTTTAAACCTACTTTTTCAAACTATAACTACAAAAGCTACCACAGTGCCAAACACAAAGAGTACTGTCACAAAGATTTACTCAGAACATAACAGTTCCCTAAAATTCATGTTATGCTCCTCAAGTACATTCCATGAAAGTTTACTTGTCTAAGAAAGTGAAAATTCCCATCATTTTGGTCCTTATTATTTTTCATTCAATTCAAAAATGAAACAAAAACAAATAAGTGACTTTTACAAAATCATGAAATTAACTACAACCTTACATGCGTGTAGATAAGCCAGAATTACATAATATGCTTCAAAAATTTAGATGAAATTGAACTCACAGTTCCATAGTGCCTCCAGCATTAGTGTGTTTCAGAGCCTCATTGTAATCCTCCTCATGCATTAATATGATTCCAGCAATCAACCTCAAGATAGAATTATTTGCAATAGCTGAATCAGCCAACCACTCTTTTAATCTTGAAATTGTGGATTCCTGTCTAATTTACAAGCTATCACTTGGTGAGACTTTACATATTCTTGAGCTTTATTTCTTTTAATTTAGGTTACATGCAATCAAAAAACCAAGTCATTAAAATGCAACTTTTTTCTAATTTGTAGACATGCAAACAAGCACACAAAAATCAACATATAAGAATATACATTGTACTAACATGAGTGTAAGATCCAGACTGCAATTGGCATGGAAAATTTTGATTAACCAAGAATACACAGACTACTAACATGAGTGTAAGATCCAGACTGCAATTGGCATGGAAAATTTTGATTAACCAAGAATACACAGACCATTAAAACATACCCCCCCCCCCCACTCTAATTTCTACATGTGCAATCAAAGTAAGCATACACAAACACACTAATACACAAGAATCAACATATAACATCCATTGTAATAACACGAGTGTGAGAATCACACTGCTTGTGGCAGGGAAATTTTATTTGTTTCTTCCATTCTTTCAAACGTGCAGGTCTAAGGACTTGAAGAGCATTAACTCTTGAATTACTAGCACGTATTCAGATTCTTATCGAATCACTAGAAACTCAACCTGGATCCCATTTTGCACACACTAATTAGCAACTCTCATATTAAACTAGACTAACAACTGGAACCAAACTAAGAAAAACAAATAAGATCGTTTGATCCAAACCCGATTCGCTAGAACTCAAAAAACACATCAAACTCTTACTCAAACCCAATTCCCATCTAAACCACTCACAATTTCCTAAAAACATAGGTGCAATAAAAAAACAGAATCTTTTCCTTAAACAAAATCAACCAAATCAAAAGAGATCTCATTCACCAGTAAACAAAAAAATAAATCAATAATGCAAGAATCCTAAAAAATCACAAAATTAAACAACACAATTAAAGAACAACGGATCCAAAAAAATGGGACCTTGCTTTCAGGCTAGAGAGATACAAAGCGAGCAATTTGACAGCTTGAAGTGGAGTAGCAGCGGAATCATCAATCTCATGAATCACAAGCTGCCAAACACAAAAAAGTTCTTAACTTTCCTCAACAAAATAAAAAACTCAGATCGAAAATCCAAAAACAAAAACCAAAAAGATAACAGAATTTCCAACCTGGTAGCTGCCAAGGGCAATGTAAGAACGATAAACAAGGCAGTCACGCTCCACAGTGTCATCATGGGAGAGAATGGGAAGGTCGCTGGTGTTGATGGCAGCTTGATAGGCTCCTAATTAGAAGTTGTTACGCAAAATGAACAGATGATCTGGTGTTGCTGCCTTTTCTTCTTCCTTCTTTCGATTTCTAGCAGTAATTGATTTGTGATTTCTGGTATATTAAGAGAGCATGAATCAAATTTATGGGGTTTTATGTTTGTTTCGTGGGCTTGGGTTGATACAATTGTAGTGGGCCAATGAGAGCCCTAATTGGGTAAGACGAATGGTTTTTGCATTAAGATATTTGGAATTGGGCCATAATATTTGGGAATTTTAAGATGGATATTTAAGGTAAAGTAGAGAATAGAGAATGGATTGATTTCATCTAATATAGGATCCATTGATATTAAATGAGTGTCTGGTATTGTCGTAACTGTTGTGGTTATGATTTGAAAAAAATACTTTTATAAAAAATACTTTTAGTTAAGGTTGGTTTGGAAAAATATATGTTTAATTAAAACTGTGATTGTAATTGAAATTGAACAAAAAGTAGTATAATATGTTTGGTTAAAAATTGTGGTTCAATTTGATGTTATGGTATAATTACCTAAAAGGACTTGATTTATAAAGTAATCTTACAACCAATAAAATATTGCAAAGAGACTTAAACATATTAGAACAATGTTTTATAATTGTGTCATTAAACTTGCAGCAATCTCATCACATACGTAATCCATTCGTGAAGGCTTGTGGTGTCCTTGGATTTGTGAATGTGGAGCCATATCAGTCAGAAAATCATCGGGCATAAAATCAGGATGACGATCGAACTCTATAAATGTCACATCTTGCATTGAAGTTCTTCTAATGTAATTATGAATTGCCATGGATACAACAACAATTTGAACTTGTGCCTTGTAATTACAGGATGACATATTCTGTAGGATTCGCCATCTTTTTTTCCAAACTCCAAATGTACGTTCTATCACACAACGTAATGAAAAGTGCACACGGATAAAAATTTCTTCACGAGTTTGTAGTTGTCCTCGCCTCCTAAATTCTTGCAAATGATATCTCTGACCTCTATATGGACCTAAAAATTCATATTCATTAGGATATCCCAAATCAACTAAGTAGTATTTCCTTGTAAATACATATAACTTTTTTAAATTGAAAAATACAAAAAAAAAAACATTAATCATCATATGTATACACACACATACACATGTTACTACCTTCTAGTGGCTTAGGAAATTTTATATGTGGATTGTCAATTGCCTCGGGAAAAATTCATGTATCGTGTGCATTACCTTCCTAACCCCCCCAAACAAATGTGAATTGCATGTCAAAGCTACATGCAGCCATAACATTCTGGGTCGGCACACTTTTTCTTCCGATAAATGAAATTTGGTTTTTTGAAGAAACACATGCACGCACATGTGTACCATCGATAACTCCTACACAATTTTAATATAAGAGAAACCAGCAACAAGCATCAATTTGAGCTGACTAAAAAAAATAAATTTCGCAAAGTTATTTAATACGAAGCACCATCAATAAATACGATTAATTACATTATCTTGAAATGAAGCATATACCTTGGATTGTTCATAATTTCACGCGGTGTCTTTACAAACCCGGGATCTGCAGGTTGTATTAAATTTGTAGCGAGCGAACAAACTGATTTAAGAACTTCATTAAAGTACTTACTAATCGTCTCTCCTGAATGTTGAAATCTCTCATGAACTTCCCTATTGGAAGCACCCAATGCTATTGTATAAAGCAATATTCCAACTTTTTCAAAAACACACATTTTTCGAGATGCTTTTAGCCCATATTGGTTTTCAAGTTGAAAGCAAAGACTTTGAAATGTCTTCGCATCCATCCTAAACATGTTTACACAGTGTGTCCAATGTCCATGTAATATTTCGTTCAACCATCGCATTCCAGTGTTGTACGAATCCATACAGGGTTCCTTGTATATATAAGTATTATAATATAATGCGAGGGCACCCGCCATGCATAGAACTAATTTATGACGATCAAACTCTCTTTTCCAAAACAACTCACCTTCTTCATCTGAATTGTCGTTGTCGTCATCGTTGTCGCCATTATCAGAACTGTGATTACCACTGGAATCTCCATCGTTATTAGAAGAATGACCATAATTAATGTAACTGGCTACGTTATTCATTACATCACCATAACCCACGTCAAAAAGTGCTGAAAACTAGTGCGAATCCATATCATGA
>Ga0325403_1007226_pt1 | contig 10603 bp, 8 predicted proteins | sample PopdelMetagenome_19_FD_205665 | JGI IMG/M metagenome (GOLD analysis project Ga0325403, IMG submission 205665) | Populus deltoides microbial communities from Bellville, Georgia, United States - Xylem-PdKOR-R4 | ecosystem: Host-associated > Plants > Phyllosphere > Stem > Wood/Secondary xylem...
TAAAAGAAAGAATAAGAAAATGATGGTCAATCTTCATTAATTTGAGGAATTTATAAATTTACAGATTCCTCTATTATTTCTAATGGTTTATTTACAAGAAAAATTATGAAAGAAATTTGATCATAGTCCTTAGAGGAACGCGGAATTTAGCTTATAACTCTTATCATGAACATCTCAGAAAAAGAATTGCTTTTTAAATATCATAAATTTAAATTATATAAATTTTAGAATCATTGAAAGTTTATATGATTATTGACTTTAAAGCTCGTTGAATTAGTCGAGATATACACAAACTAGTTTGAATACCCATATTAATTAAAAAAAATATTACCTCATTACCAGTGAAAAGAATATAAATACGAGGGCTGTTTATTTTACATACAGCCTTTTCCTGAAAAAAAAATTCTTTAAATTAATGCCCAAGAAACCAAAACAAAAATTCCACAGGAGTTGTTCTGAAATCTGCTGTAGAACAGCAGAAAAAAAATGATATGATTGGGCTAGATAGAGCCTGCTAAATAGTTGAGACCCTATACTGAATTTAAAGTAGGCCTCTCCATTCATTTTTAGGATAAAAAGCATGTTCAAAGTGTTATAAATACTATACATTTAACTAATAAATTGTTGATGTAGTAGCTAAGATATTATTATATCCTTACAAGGATGAGAATAGAAGTTCGATTTCCAGAAAACGTTTTTATTGGGAAGAGCAGTCACAAACCTCGAACGGGACTAGTTTCACCCTTTAAAAGGATGTGAGGATACCCGGGTAAGGGAAAAAAAAAGTGTTACAAATATTATATTTTAAAATATTTTTATAAAAATAAATTTAAACAAAAATAATAATTTTAGACAAATGACAAACACGCCACTATATAATATAATATATAGTTTAATTCATTTAGGGGCTAGAAGTGTAAAGAGGGCGAGGGTCTGGGCTTTATAGTTGTAAATTGTAATTGTGATAAAATAGGCTCGGGAAGGGAGGAGCCCGTGTCCGAAAAAGGAATCCAGTTGCCCTAATTGGTGATGGCTATGGGCTTACACGGGAGCCCATTTCCCTGATTGAAATGTTTTTCGTAATTATGGTGAACCAACCTTTTCTTCAAGTAATTATTTATTTTAAGTTTGTAAGAATTTTTCTTTTTTCAAAAAAGAGAATTTTGAGAGTAGAAGGTCTTCAAGGGACGTATTGTGATGGCAAAGAGTTTGATATCTGCACAGTAAGTTTTGAGTTCAAGTCAGGGCGTGCACCTCTTGTAAGAGTTTAGAACAACCGGGGTTTTACTCCTTTACTTGGACCCACAAAGTGTGTTTTTTGGATAGTAAAGTTTCCTCAAATTCAAAAAAAAAAAGTTTTTTTACACAATTTCCTGATTGATTTGAATTTTGAGGTTATTTTAGATGAATTTATTTTCTTTATATTATTAGACTCGTGTAAGGGTTTGATTTTAAAATGTTTTAAAAAATAATTTTTATTGACACATTAATGAACCAAAATATATACTTAAATCATTGAAAAAAAATAGAGTCATTGAAGAAATTTTTTAACCGGAATAATTTTTTTTTTTTGTTGAAAACAATTTATGATTGTTAAAGAAACTTAAAATAATCTGGCGGCGCTCATCAAAGTGAAGAGATGTCTGGCGGCGCTCATCAAAAAGCAAAAGCTTTAGTTCTGGGTCTTGAAAACTAAATCCTACGTTCATCAAAGTGAAGAGATGGGCCTGCCTCGGCTCATCTTAGCCCAGTAATGATGCGTTTTGGGCTGTGATTTATCTAGGCTAAATCCTGCAGGTTTATTAGTAGGTGTAATGGGTTTGGGCTAAGCTTCCTCCAAAAAAAAAAATAAATAAATAAAAAATAACTTCATTTTAAAAAAAATGTTTGAAACAAATAGTACCTTATAAATAAAATTCTCAAAATTTCATAATTTTGGTTTATTCTCTTTTTCGATAAGTCTCTTCTTTTAGAATCGATATCAAAGTTTTCTTTATGAATACTTTTTAAAGAAAAGATGTCAAATTCTTTTACAAATTACTAAATTCACGTGTTTTTTATTTTGGGGACCAACATAAAAAAAAATAGAAATAATTTAAAAAAAAGCTAACAAATATTAAGATAACTAATGGTAATACAAAAAATAAATTTAAGAGAAAACACATAATAAACATAATTTTTTATAAGAAAGGATGTTATAAAGGTGGCGTCATTCTTTACTTAAGCATAATTAACTTCTTATCAGAATCTTTAGAGCTATTGCTTATCTTTACATTCATATTTTTCTCTAATTATTAAGTGTCAACTCTCAATTTTTAATTATAGTTATTTAGGTTCCTGCCATGACGTGCACCAAGGTACCATAACTTGCAACAATTTCAAGAAAAATCATGTGAAATCCTTTCAGATTTCAAATATCCTAAACTTCAAGATAGAATGGATGTTGAGCCATGTAAATTTTTCAAACTCATAACCCAAGGTTAAAAATAAAAATACCATACAAGAAAAAACAATAAAACTCAATTCATATCAAATATAACATCGATTGATGAAATATCACTATTATTACTATTACTATTATTATCTTTATTATTTTTATCATTGCTGCTTTTATTACTATCATTAAAAGTATCACTAATATTAGCATTATTAATAAGTATTATCATTATCATTATCATCATTACTGTTAATACAATTATTGTTAATACCATCATTTGAAAGAAAAGAAAATTCAAGAAATGAATTAAAACAAAACAAATAGATATTAAAAAATCAAGGATAAAATCAAAAGAAAAGGAATTTGAAGGACTGACATGAAAATGTGGAGGGCAGACATGATTTTCTAAGAGAAAAGAAAGAAAAAAAATGATGTCGACGAATCATTGGAGGTCCGACGAGTATATGTGTCACACAGGAAAGGAGGAAAAGAAGACCAAAACAAATCCAAGAGGTGACAAAATCAATTTTTTGACCATCAAATACAACCAAATACTTACTTACTTTTAAAGATAATAAAATCATTTCACTGTGCAAAAAATTAAAAAAAAAGATCAGGATACCCCTCAATAATTAAAAAATAACGAATGAAAAAAATATTTTATTCTAAAAAAACTCAAATTAGTGTTTTTTAAAGATAAAATTCTCAAATTAATACTACAATTCTAAACAAAAGTATATGTACAGTAAAAACACACACGTTTTAAATTTTTATTTTTATTTTTTTTATTCTATGTTAGAAAGTCTTTTATGTATATTTAATCCTAAACTTCAATTTTATATATATATATATATATATAGAGTCGGGTTTTAAACGGATGTGGAAAAATCGGTACTCTAAACGTGTTTGTCTTTACACATAAGCTTACAAGAAGGTATTTCACACCCCATTTTTCAACTCCTCTTACGAAGCAGTCCCTCCCTCCTCCTCCTCCTCCTCCTCTATTCCTCCTCCTCTTCAGTGATTTTCAGTTTTTTTTTTGTTTGAAAAAAATGGAGGACATCACCGGAGGCGCATCTTTACCATCAACAGGAACAGACGCAAAAAAACGCCGAGTCACCTACTTCTACGAACCCACAATCGGCGACTACTACTACGGTCAAGGCCACCCAATGAAACCCCATAGAATCCGTATGGCCCACAACTTGATAGTCCACTACGCTCTCCACCGTCGGATGGAAATCAACCGTCCATTCCCAGCAGGTCCTACAGATATACGAAAGTTCCATTCTGATGAGTACGTGGAATTCTTGTCTTCAGTGTCGCCACAATCTGTGGGTGATCCAGCATTTGCGAGGCAGTTGAAGAGGTTTAATGTTGGCGAAGATTGCCCAGTTTTTGATGGGTTATTTGGGTTTTGCCAAGCCTCTGCTGGTGGCTCAATTGGTGCTGCTGTTAAGCTTAATAGAGGGGATGCTGATATTGCTTTGAATTGGGCTGGTGGCTTACATCATGCTAAGAAGAGTGAGGCTTCTGGGTTTTGTTATGTTAATGATATTGTTCTTGGCATTCTTGAGTTGCTCAAAGTTCACAGGGTAAATTACTAATGCCTCCTTTTCTCTCCTTTATTTTTATTTTTCATTTATTTTGGCTATTGTTTGTTTGCTTTGCTTTGGGTTATTCTTTTTATACTTGTTTATTGATCTGGGTTTTATTTTGTAAATCATAATTTGTGCTTGATATATCTTTGTTTCCCATCTTAATTGAGTCTTTTTTTCCTCTCTCTCCAGTAAGCTATGTATTTTAAGCAATGTTTTGGTTGGTAATATTTTATTTGTGTGCTTAATTTTTTAGAAAATGTAATGGTTGTTATTTGAGACTCGAAATTCGGGTTAGGTGGTATCGAAATATCAACTTGCTTAATGAGATGCGAACGACAGCACAAATTTTATGCGTTCTAGTTATTCAGATTGGGAGTAAAAATGATGGTTTTTATATATGCCTTTCCTGAAGTACAGTAGTGTCTTTGTGTTCGAGCCTTTTTGCACAAATGATGTCAGTGCTTTTGATATCTGCTCATTTCCAATTTTAGTTGCGATATGATCAATTTTGAATGGCCATGTTAGGTCTGCCTCTTCTTTTTACATGTGATCTTATTCAGTTTTAATTGAAGAAATTTTGTTTATCGTTCAAGATTTGCGAATCAACATGGTTGCATGTTCTGATTTCTCAATGTTTTTCTGAATGCCATATTTGAATGTATTTGGGCAGCGTGTACTGTATGTGGATATTGATGTCCACCACGGAGATGGTGTTGAGGAGGCATTCTACACTACTGACAGGGTTATGACAGTGTCCTTCCATAAATATGGAGATTTCTTTCCAGGGACTGGGCACATTAAAGACACTGGTGCTGGGCAGGGGAAAAGCTATGCCCTGAATATTCCATTAAATGATGGGATGGATGATGAAAATTTCCGTGGTCTGTTTCGGCCTCTAATCCAAAAAGTGATGGAGGTTTATCAACCTGATGCAGTTGTTCTCCAATGTGGTGCAGATTCGTTGTCTGGTGATAGGTTGGGGTGTTTCAATTTGTCTGTTAAGGGCCATGCAGACTGCCTTCGTTTTCTTAGATCTTATAATGTTCCTCTGATGGTCTTGGGTGGGGGTGGCTATACTATCAGGAATGTTGCCCGTTGCTGGTGCTATGAGGTCTCTCTCTCTCTTTCTCACACGTGTGTGTGCATGCACACACAAGCATGTCAATTCCATTAAAATGCTAATAAGTTACTAATGCACCTGTTACTTTGTCTCAGACAGCTGTTGCAGTTGGGGTGGAACCAGATAATAAATTGCCTTACAATGAGTACTTTGAGTACTTTGGCCCTGATTATACACTTCATGTTGAGCCATCCAACGTGGAGAACCTAAACTCACCCAAAGATATGGAGAGAATAAGGTGAATTTCAGACTTCCTTACTTCTTTATGACTAAAGTTGTTATTAGTGCCATGTTAACTCTTAGAATTACATTTCAAAATTGAGGATACAACTTTTAGAGATTGGAACCTACAAGGAAAAAAAAACACATTTTGCATTTGTCATTTTGGTAAATACCAACTCTGTAATCTATAAACAGGGCATAACTACTTCTTGTTGATCTGCCCCTTCTAACTCACATATCAAATAAAGGTTTTTCATATACTTCTTTGGAACTTAGAGTCAGAATTCCAATTTTGAAATTCCTATGCTTTAAAGCATGGTGCAATCCTATGCTAAATATTCTCGTTCTTACTTTGAATTTAGTAGCTGATTGCCTCTTTGATAAGTTTCTTGTTTGAAATTCCTCCTATATTCTTCAATAGTTACAAGAATGAAGTCAATTGTTTTATTTGAATTGAAGCTTATGAATGGGACTGACAATCAGATTGACAACCATTTAGCTGAGAACCCATGCATTATGACTAAATTGTCTGTTTGGAGGTCTGTTATTTCATGAGGCCTAAAAGTTAGCTTCTGTTACCTGGCATTCTGGTTTACTTGTTGAATGACCACAGCTTTATGCATCTTTTCTAATATTCTTTAATTCTGCTATTTGTACATGCTGTGTTTAAATTTTGTAAGAAAATGTCTGTGTGCTTAAACTTAATTCAGTTTGCTGCAACTCTCTCACACACATGCATGGATAATCTCTCCCTGTCTCTCTCTCATGCATGGAACTTAAGTATGCATCTAAATTTGGTTGAAGATAAAAATAGCTTTACAAATGTTTTGTACATGCATTTGTTATGTGTCCTTCCATCTTTGTTGTAATTATGTCTGCTTGTACAATTGTGTGACTTGCAACTTGTCCAGGAACATGCTGCTAGAGCAACTTTCTCGACTGCCCAATGCTCCCAGTGTACCTTTTCAAACAACACCACCCGCAACTGAAGTTCCGGAAGAGGTCAGTAGGCAGTGGAAAACTTTTCTTGACATAGTTGGATTGTCATTACTTCTTGATTATATCTCTTTTATTTATGAACTTGTTGGATGCAGGCTGAAGAGGACATGGATCAAAGACCAAAGCGTCGCATATGGAATGGTGAGGATTTTGAGTCTGATCATGATGAAGATGAGAAACCTGGACCTAGATTTTTCAATGCTGATGCACAGCCAAACAATAAGATAAGGTAAGAACTTTTAATTGTCTGCTGAACTGAACTGAACTTGTCAAATGACTTATGGAAGACGGTTCTGCTGCTCTTCCCCTTGGAATAGCTCTGCAGATAGCTGAAGCTGCTCAAAGCTTCACACTTCACCCATTTGTACCTTGGTGGTAGAATATGGGAGGAAGTTCATTAGTTTTTCTTATGCAAGTTTCTTTCTGTTTCCTTGTCTTTCACTGAGAGTTTGCGAGAGTCATGCATACGATGTGACTGCAACTGAATCCGAGAGTGGGAATTATATGACACCTGCTTGTCATGTTTGTTAAATTTTTCTCCATTGCTTTTTAGATGCTTTGATTACTTGAGATAAAGGGAGACCCTGAGAGATATCACTCGTAGTATTTCCAAAGTGAATTGTTACAGACGTGCCCCTTCACTGATATGGAAATTTCTGAATCTTAATGCAGGGATGGTGTGGATGCGATGGAGGAAGACAAGAAAGAGCATCCAGGGTTGTGATGCACGGAGATCAGTTATCTTCTAGTTTCAGTCCTATCCCCCAACACGTAGCAAAGGATTTTATGTTTGGACCACCAACCATATAGATACCTTTGACAAATATCATTAGAATAGGCAGTTGCAAATGGTAATATTTCCTAGTTTTGCAAAGTCTTTTTGTTGAATTACTGTGTTGTACAATTAGTTGTGGTTGATAACCAAGCATAATTTACATAAACTTGTATGTGGAGCTCAGACCATGCCAAACATAATTGATAGGATTGTTCTTTTTCTCTAGACTGAGCAAGCAAGAGAAATTTAGACTTTGGACCGACCTAGGCCATGTTCACATGCCTTTTGTAACATACACATGATGCAGTAAAGTTGAATTGGTCGCAACTGATAGTGTTGAAGCAATGGTGGCTAAGCATCTCCTTGAATATGTTTCTTAGGTCATGTCATGTAATGAAGGAATTGTAGTAATTATGCGAGCAAAATGGCTACACATTACCTTTGTATTGGTGGCTCGCTCACTGTAAGTGGTAAGCCAGGATTTATTTGGAGCTTTTTACTGCAATGCTAAAGAGCTTCTAGGTTTTGTTCTTTCGGCAGTTCATGTTATTACCAACCCCAATGAACAGTTCAAGTGGTCAACGATGTCTGTTTTTTTTCTCCTCTGATCTTCATTTCCCATGATCTCGGTTGAAGAACTAGTAAATTATACCCAGTATAGAATTCCAAAAAAGGAAAAGGTCAGCAAGGCCCTCCATAATTGTTTTTCTGGGCGTAGCAATAACGTTTTCACGGTGGGTGTGCGGTGTGGCAAGGTGGCTCAAGCAAGCATACCAGTAACAGCTTTGTTCCAAAAATCTCACGAACAAACAAAGCCATGTAAATGTTCTTATTCACGGGAGCATCTATGTGCATGAAACGACACCGTTGTCCGTATCCTTTTGTTCTCATGCCATCGCCTTATAATAAATCTTCGCTTCGCTGCCACTTGCCACTAAGAGCCATTAACCAGAAAGAAAGAGAAGAGACAGAGCAAATGTCTCTAACAGCTGTTCAAATTCGACCGTTTACCCCCTTCCCAATTCAAATATCTCACCATACCTACCGTACAATCATCAAACTCTCCTCCAAAACCCTTTCAAAACCTCTCCAAATAAAATCCAAATCTCAAGAAACCCACCACGATTTCACCCCCCGAACCAGGACTCAAGAGGATGGCATCCCCATTGAAGATGTCAAAATCATAGCCAAATTCAAGTCTAGACACAACTACATTCGGGTCCTCGAAATCTCTCGAAAAGCTGATCACCCTTTTGCTGGTTCTAGACTCCTCCTCTTAGATGCTCCTGGAAACATTCACAGCATTTCCTTCCTCTTCAAATCACTAACCAACACTTATTTCGACGTTTTCGCTGCTTTGCCCCCCATCATACCCCCTGGACCCATTGCCATTCTCGGATTCGGAGCGGGTTCCGCAGCGCGTTTGCTGCTAGAATTGTATCCAGGAGTGGTGGTCCATGGATGGGAGCTTGACTCATCGGTGATTGATGTTGGAAGAGAGTATTTTGGTCTCAAAAAGCTCGAAAAACAATACCCAGATAGGCTTTTTATTTACGTTGGAAATGCATTATCTGCTAAAGTTAAAGATGGGTTCTCAGGGATTCTTGTTGATTTGTTTTGTAAAGGAAGCTTGATACCTGAACTTCAAGATCCAAACACTTGGGAGAAATTAAGGAAGAGTTTGAGGAAAGGCGGGCGAATCATGGTGAATGTTGGGGGTAGTTGTGTGGAGGCTGAGGATAAAAGAAGGGATGGTAAGGTGGTTATGGAAGATACTTTGAAGGCAATGCACCAGGTTTTCGGTGATAAGCTTTTTGTATTGAATCTTGGGAATCGAAAGGACGATAGCTCACTCGCTCTCACCGGTAAATTGCCGGATCTTGATGCTTGGAAGAAGGTGCTTCCCAGATCTTTGAGCTGCCATGTTGATATGTGGAGACCCCTTAGTCTTTAGTGCGCCTGCCGGACAGTGCTTGAATGCTGTTATGGTATTTGTGTTTATTCCTGTACGAATCAATACTTTTATTTCTCTACGTGCTTTGCCTTCCGTCCTTGCATTTGTTCTGTGGAAAATTGGAGAAGAAATGACAGTATCGTTTTGTAGGGGGGAAAAAATCCAAAAATGCTTAAGATCATTTGAGTGTTTGTCCGAACTTTCTTATGAAGGAGCACTCCTTAGGCATCTTGCTAGACATGATACTGATAACCCAGAACTAAGCCAAAGCTTTAAAGCCAACTACATGATCTTTAATTTATCTCTAACAAGTTTCCCCATCCATGTTCAGTGGTCACCGTAGTATGTCTTGTGACGGGGGAGCATTTGTCCAAGGACCGATACTTCCAGGACATTTCATTAGCAGTAACATTCAGGGAAAAGAGTCTTGTTTGAATTATCAGACAACATTATCTAATTCTGGAAAACAATAGATTGTGAGAAGTGACTAACGTGTTAGATTGAAATTGTCCCCAGCATTATCATCTCTTTTTAAGATCAAAGAATGCGAGAAAAATATTTTTCATCGACTATAAGGATTATCTACTTAAAAGATGCATAAAATTGATAAATTGGATAACTTGAGTGTTTGTCAGTCCAGGTGAAATTGACAACCCTATGATCGGATCAACTTCTCTCTCTCGATTTCTGTCCTAGAACACGAAGGAATGATACTTTCAGGACAAACATATGTTTGTTAAGGGAATAGATTCGAAAGAATTTCTTTTAATTGATTTCCTGCTAGCAGCCAAGGATTGACGAGAGAGTCAGTTGATCATTGTGCAGAAAGAAGGAAGCAACAACAGAAGGTTAGGCAATACCAGAAACAAGAGTAGTTAATCAGCTGTATTGATGTATAAAACGATTATTGTATAGGAAGCTGATCATTCAAGAAATGATACAAGAGAGAAATTGCAGAAATTGCATAACTCTTCTTCTCTCTAATTTCTTCTTTTCTCCCTCAAATTTCTTTCTAAACAACCGTTCAAGTCCTTAACCATTAGTATCAAAGCAACTTTCCAAGGCCAAAGAGGTTGTCACTACACAAAAACAAAAAATTAAAAAAAATTAACAATGGTGGAAAACTAAGGGAAGATTTTGAAAAAACTTTACCTGCAAATTAAAGCCATGTTTGCAACCCTTAACTCCTTCAAAACCAGCCACCCTTAACTCCTTCAAAACCAGCGAATACGGAACAAGGCAATGAGGATCAAAAGCAAAAACAAACAGGGAAAAGTCATTCTTCAGGATGAACCAAGTCCAACTTCTTCCAAGAATGATTATTCAAAAATAATTGAACCTTTTAAAGTTATCCATGTTAATGATATAGGGTATGAAATTTTTAAAGATAACTTAATTAAGATGTTTCGGTCATTCAGAATTATAATGAAAATTATTATGTTTTATAATAAAAATCAGGCTTTTCTTCTAATACAAGAAGTTATTTAAATTATCA
>Ga0325403_1007229_pt1 | contig 10601 bp, 3 predicted proteins | sample PopdelMetagenome_19_FD_205665 | JGI IMG/M metagenome (GOLD analysis project Ga0325403, IMG submission 205665) | Populus deltoides microbial communities from Bellville, Georgia, United States - Xylem-PdKOR-R4 | ecosystem: Host-associated > Plants > Phyllosphere > Stem > Wood/Secondary xylem...
TTTTTTTTTTTTTTTTTTTTTTTGTTTTTTTTTTTCCCCCCCCCCCCCCCCCCCCCCCCCCCCCACATTTATCTTTTCGTATAACTATTCTGCTCCTTTCCTTTTTGTTTATTTTCACCAAAAATTATCTTCAAACTCATACCCCTACCATGGAAGCTATAGCGGTTGAGATTGGAAAAGCATTTCTCAATAGCGCTGTTGATATTTTGATCAAAGAGTTTGGTTCTCCACTGGTTCAGGGCTTCTTCAAACGCCGAAAGCTCGATAAGGAACTGCTGGAGAAGTTGACGGAAACACTGAACGCTGTGAATGGCCTGTTGATCGACGCTGAGGAGAAGCAGATCACTGTGGACGCTGTGAAGAACTGGCTTGATGATATTAGAGATGCTGTCTATGAAGCTGAAGACTTGTTGGACGAAATTAATTATGAAGCTGGATCATCAGATCAGGTGGAAGCTGGATCATCAGATCAGGTGGAAGCTGGATCTCAAACTCGCACTGCTCAGATGCGAAACCTTTTGTTCTGCTGTATTTCTCCTTTTAGCAAGAATCTGGAGAAGGAAGAGTTAGCAGAAAACTTGAAAAAGATTTTCGAGAGGCTGGAACGATTGGAGAGAAAAGCTACTACCCTACATCTAATAACGCGTGTTGGAGTAAGAAGATCTTACGATCCTCAATCACGCTCTTTGCCAACAACTTCTTGTCTTGGTGGTTCTCCTGTTTATGTTAGGCATGATGCGAAGCAGGCCATAACGGACCTTCTGCTATCAGATGATGCAAAAATGAAAGACTTAGAGGTGATTCCCATAGTCGGTATGGGTGGGATTGGTAAAACAACACTTGCAAAGTTAGTCTGCAATGATGGAGCAGTACGAAAATGGTTTGATTTGAAAACATGGGCCCATGTTTCACAAGTGTTCGATGCTCTCAAGCTAACAAAAGATATTCTAAAGGGGGTTGGTTTATCAGACTGTGATACCATGACTGCTGATCAGATTCACTGGGAACTCAAGAGGAAGGTTACGGGAAAGAAATTATTGCTTGTCTTAGATGATGTTTGGAGTGATGATCAAGCTGAGTGGGACTTTTTGCTCACACCTCTGCAGTCTGGGGCGCGAGGAAGTAAGATCGTGGTTACAACACGCAACAAAAATATAATGTCAGCCTTGCAAAATGTTTCACCTTATCCTTTGCAACGAATGAGCGACGATGATTGCTGGTCATTGTTTTCAGGATATGCATTTGGAGGAGAATATCGCAATGCACGCTCACAGTTTGAAGAAACATTCCGTTCAGAAATATTGAGAAAGTGTGATGGCTTACCTTTAGCTGCAAGATCACTCGGGAGTCTCCTGAAGTCCCAAACAGATGTCAAGGAGTGGACAGAGATATTGAAGAGCAATGTATGGAATCAGCATCGTACAGACGTTCTTCCTGCTCTAAGAGTAAGTTATGATCATTTGCCATCATATCTAAAACGATGCTTTGCTTACAGTGCAATTCTTCCTAAGGGTCATGTATTTACAAAAGAAGAACTAGTCCTTTTGTGGATGGCTGAAGGTTTTATAGTCCACCATGATGGAAGTATGGAGATGAAATTAGGATACGAGTATTTTCAAGATCTTGTATCGAGGTCGTTCTTTGAACAAATTGATGACCATTTTCCAAATTTTATCATGCATGACCTCACAAATGACTTGGCAAAACTTGTGTGTGGAGATTTTTCCTTTAGTTTGGATGATGATGATCATAATGATTTACGTGTGCTTTCTAGCAAGACTCGTTATCTATCATGTGCAATAACAAGATATAAAGACCTAAAGAGACGCAGCGGCATTGATGAAGTTCAAAATTTGCGCACTTTTATGTCAATGTCAAAGAGGGGGTGGTCTAATGGAGGCTTTAATAGCGAGGAAATTCATAATTTGTTGCCAAGATTCAAGCGTCTGCGAGTGTTATCTTTGTCCGGGTATGATAATGTAGGTCAACTGCTGGATTCAATTGGCAACTTGAAGCATCTACGGTTTCTAAATCTCTCCAGAACATCAATGGACAGGCTGCCTGAAGTGCTTTGTGCCTCGTACAATTTGCAAACATTAATCTTGTGTGGGTGCAAAAATCTTGTTGGGCTCCCGACCAAAATGATGACGTTAACAAACTTGTATCATCTCAATATTACAGAAACAAGATTGCAAGAGATGCCACCACAGATAGGAAAGCTGAGAAGGCTCCAATTGCTGACTGATTTTTTTGTGGGTACGCATGAATCGTCCAACATCAAGGAGTTGGGAGAGCTCGAATATTTGGAGGGAGAACTTCGTATATGGAACCTTCAAAATGTTCTTGATGCTCAAGATGCTTCGGATGCAAATTTGGGGGGCAAGAGGAACCTTAAAGCATTAAGCTTGGTATGGAGTGTTGGTACTGGTAATCCACCGCATGAACAAGGCATCCTTGAGCGATTACAACCTCATAAGGATGTTGAAAAACTATCTATTGCCGGTTATGGAGGTGAAATACTTCCAAAATGGGTAGGAGACTCTAATTTCTCAAAACTTGTATCTTTGAGCCTCGATGGATTTAAATGCTGCCGCTACTTACCATCACTTGGTCAACTATCGTCTCTAAGAACACTCTTGATCAAAGCATGGTATGGAGTTGAGGGTATCGGTCATGAGTTCTATGGAAGGTGCATTTCCACGAATAATCCCTTCGAATCCCTTCGAATCTTAATTTTTGAAAGGATGCAGCAATGGCACGAATGGATACCATATGCTGACGGCAAAGCTTTCCCTCGCCTCGAAGTGCTACAGATAAGAGAATGTCCCAAGCTAAGAGGAGCCCTGCCCTGCCACCTTCCTTCTTTAATGGAACTCGAGATCAAAGAATGCCCGCAGCTTGTGCTTTCACTTCCAAGCTCTCCAACCATTAATAAAATGATGTTATCGAATGACTCTGCAGTGGTGAAGCTAGAGAAACTGACTTCTGGGTACAGTCTCAAACTTTTCTCATTCCAAGCCTTACATTCCCTACCGAAGGAAATGAAGAAATTGGGTTGTGATTCCGCTACTTTACTAAACATTGATATCGTTGGTGTTTCAATCAAGTGGCTCCCACTACCGTTCTTCCCCAGGTTAAAGCAACTTAACATCGGGATATGCTCAGACCTCGAATCTCTCTGTGTAAAAGAGGAACCTTGCAGCAATTCTGAATCTACCTGTAGTTCCTTGATGTGTCAGAGCCCACATTTGGAAAAACTCTCATTACATGATTGCCCAAAACTGAAATCAATCCATTGCTCCTCCCCTTCCCTGGTGAAACTCAAAATATATCGCTGTGATGAAATTGAGTCATTTCCGGGACTTTCTTTGTCCTCCAAGCTAGAATCACTTAAGATCCAAGGGTGCAAAAAACTGCTTGCTGGCCGGGAGCAATGGAATTTGCAAAGATTCCCTTCTCTTTCTCGCTTCTGTTTCGGTGCATGTGAAGAAGTGAAATCCTTCCCTGAGGAAGGTATGCTCCTACCCCCAACCCTCACCTCTCTTGGAATCCGTAGACTTCGGAACTTGAAATCTCTGGACTGCAAAAGGCTTCAGCACCTCACTTCCTTGAGAGAATTGATCATCAAGTACTGCTCAAAGCTCCAACCTATTCCAGAAGGGAGCCTGTCCTCTTCAGTTGCTGTACATACCACGTCCTGTCCCTTGATGGAGTAAAGATTGCTCCACTGCTGGATCAATTGAACAAAACAGTCTCTCCTTCTTATATCTCATCCATCCAACTTGAAAGAGGTATTACAATTGAAATGTTACCTTTTAAGTTCTTGATAACAATTCCAGGGAAAGGCCTTTCATGCTATGTTATTAATTCCTTGTGTATTCTTGGTAGGATTTTGTTCAAAATTTTCTTCTACTACACAAATTTGATCCTTCCAAGCTGTTCTTACTTCGAACCTAATCCGTTTCTGGTTGCCAACTACAAGAGCAACAGAATTGGAACGTTTATGTCAAGGTAAATTACACTGATCAGTAGCATTTATATTCAATAAAAACACTTAGTATTGACTTGATTAGGATTATCATATTTCCACATAATAGGCAACTCTTAACAATTATTCTGTTATGCCAAACATTTTGGTGGTTCCTGCAAAATCAGTTCAAACATGCTTTTCTTTGCTTGTTTCACAGTAGCCGCTAATGAAATTTCTGAGGTCAGTGTTGTGCGGATTTTCTGATTATTTCTTACTGATTTAAGAATCAAAATTCCATTCCTGCTTTAAGGGTCTCAATTACGTTTAACAGATAGTGTAGTGAATGTGAAAATTTGCGGCACTGAGTTGTTTTTTTATTTTTATCTTGTCTTTCAGGATCATGAATGAAAGTTCAAAGTTCTTCAAGCATATTTCTGTTGAAGCAAAGTAATCCTTACCGCACTGCCTTCATGTTCTGTGTGAGCTGCAAGTTGGCATCTCTTCTTGGCAGTATTTTGTGTTCTGCGTGTCATACTTGACCCTGGACTTTTCTCCATTTCTTTTTTTAATATAGCTTGTAATGTACATGATCAATTTAGCAATACCCTGAATTCTGAAAGACTATTTTTGCACCTAGATATTGAACTGCTTTATGATTCCTAGTCTTTATCCAGAATAAAAAATTTCCAAATGCTTATGTACTCTCTGGAATCATTTCCATCAGGATTCTGATTTTTGGCAGGCTGCAAAAATGTTCGATCTTGATTATAATCCTTCAGGCCTTTTGCTTTTATATCCTGCAATGACTATATTTCTGATCCTCTCACTGTTTATCAAATGAATATACTTCCAAAAACAGAGCTGGGTTTTTATCCAACCATTTAAAAGATTTAGAATATCTTACCAGCAAGACGAAGCTGAAATTATGAAAGCAGGTATGGTTTTGATTTCTTAAATTTTGTTTTCCTCGTACACTCCACCTTCACTCGTAATCCTACTCCCTCTGCCCTCCCTCTTGCTCAATAATGGCCACACTTCCACCCCTGAATCCCAAATGGTCCCTCTGAAAAATGGCCACTCCCATTCTTAGACTATCTGAATGTTCCTAGAATCAGAATACTTAGGTCTTGTGATGGTTTGCTTCTCTGCTATTCCCCCTGTCTGAGGAAGCCAGGTGACCAAAGGTGGAAAGAATTCATGACTGATAAGAAGTTTATAGAAGCTCTGTAGTTACCGATGTGCTGGGGAGATCTGCATTGGGGAGTCACTAAGGCTCACACCCGGGTTGCACACGTGAGAGCTTACTGTTACGAACCTTGGTTTTGGAAAGAAGTGGTTGCAGCAAAAGATACATTTCAGCGTTGTGATTTGCATTCAAAACCTAATTATGAAAGGGGTAATGCCAATGAATACTTTGAGACCCTCATTAGCGTTTGAGCACAGCACTTTGTAAGCTAGGTACATATTCTGCTTTCAAGTTGATTATTTTTTTCGTAACATCTGCAGCATTGGGATTTATATATGTTTCTATGTGCAGAAGCCAATGCTCTAATGGATAGGAGCAGTTTAGGCTGTCTTGATCTAGAGAAAAGGTGTATTCCCTTGTTTTTTTCATTCAGTACCTGCCCTGTCCACTTCAAAGACCAGCCGGTGGATCGTGTTTCTTCGCCTTTCTTTTTTGCTATTGCATTTTAACTATGTGGAGTACACTGAACATTATGTAGGTCCTGGTTTTCAAAGGCTACGTGGCCCTTTTTAGCAGAGGAGATACATTTCGCACTCTATGGTCTATATGTTCTGCAGCTTGGTAGTTGGTGATATATTTTTTAAACCTGGTTGGGCGAGTTAACCTGGTAATTTAGCAAGATTTGATTAAAAATCTGATTATAATATGTTGATCTTTTTATTAAAATAATATTATTTTAATTTTTAAAAAAATAATTGATTCTAACAATCTGATAACCTGTTAAAACTCGAAACGCAAGTCTTAAATTGAGCCGACTACTGGACCGGGTATAAAAGCTATAGTTGGTGCTCAAGCCTTCACTGGCTATTTGAGATTATGTTCATATTTTCTCAATCATAATTAACATGGACGAGAGCAAGGGTTTTTTACATGTAAAAAACCCTCAATAATTATGAATACCATAATTATAAAATTATTTTTAAAATACTTAATTTTTATTCATCATTATTTTTGCTAAGAAACTATTACAATTCTTTATATATAAAAAAAACTAAAATAAAACCTATTAAATAAAAAAAGAATATTCCCTTCAAATAAAAAATAAACATCATCATAAAAAAAATGAATTAAATTAAAAAATATTTATTTTTCTAAAAAAACTCCTACATCAATATATTGATCAAGTACCTTTTAATTGGTTTCTCTTTTATTGCCAGAAAGCTAGAATTCACTATGGAATCTCACTTGCACTTCCTACTAGTTTTGCTCTTCAAACTGACTGAATTTTGTGTAAGGGCCTACTCAACTGGTAGTTTTTTTCTAAAACTATGGATTCAAAATATGAGTACAGGCAAAAGTTAGCAGTTCACGTGTAAGAGCAACGTTAATTGTCAAATTATTCTACATGTTGCTTTGTCTCAACACCTCATCCCCGTTAACCTTCCTTTTGGGTGCATTTCTAGGTCAAATAAGTGTGCCGCCACTCATATCGCGTCGACTCTAAAAGTATTTAAAATTAATAAAAAATATAAATTTTTGGTATTTTAATTTTTTTTTATGGGAAAATATTTTGTTTAAATAATAATCTAGTATTCTGATCAACCAAAATTTTATAATATAGAATTGATTATATAAAAATAAAAATATTATTATTCCTTAAATATTTTAATTGAGACAGAATGCATTATTAATTTTATTTTAAATTACTAAAATTTTATTGGTTTATATTATAATTATTTACTTATAATATTTTTAATTATAGCATCAGTAAATATTTAATTATTGATACTTTAACTTTAATATTGATAAATATTAATTATCTCAAAAAATATATGATATTTCTGATTATAATATTAATAAATAAACCAATAAATGATCTTAAAATTAATACATGTATTTTTTTAAAAAAATATATCGTATACTAAATTTAAATTTCATATTAAAAATTCACAAATGAGTTATACAGTGAAGCATCTAATTCACACGTGTTGCTACAGTGTTCACGAGAATTAAAATTCACTTGGAACAGTGCGATGTTAATTATTTGAAGAATGAAGCAAAGCGGGAGGAGAAAAGGAATTGCTTACCTGGACTGCTGGAGACGGTGAAGACGATCGTGAAGTTGATTCTGTTCTCTGTGTTTTCTTCTTGCGTTTTCCTTGTCTTTCTATCTGAGTTTCTTCCTTTGCTTCTGGCTTTGTTCGTCGTCCCCCTGTTTTTCTCGTTCTCCTTCCTCTGGTCCTCTCGTTTTTGTTCTTCTTCTGTCAGCCCCCTGTTCCCCCTTTTTTGTATTCTTTCTCCCTGTATGTTTCTGTGTATTTTTTTTTGGTTTTCGGTCCCTCTCTGTTTCGTTTTTCTCCTGTGAAAGCTCTCCCTTGTTCTGGGTCTCTTCTCCTTTCTCTGGTTCTGTTCTTCTTCTCCGTTTTTTCTGTTCCTTTTTTTTAGTCCTCCCCCCCCCTTCCCTGTTTGACCTTATCTGGCTTTTTAAAGCCAGATAATGGCCACCTCCTGTTAATGTGTTCGTGCCTCACGATCGTGAGGCACGAACACCTCTGTTTCTTTGAGAAGAAACAGGGGAATAACAGTCCTGCTTTTTCAGGACTGTTCAAAGTGGCTCTTGGAGGTTAATGCAGCTGAGGAGACGTGGGGGACGTGATTGAAAACGGTTTTGGTTTTCCTGTTGAATCGGTCTCTGGTCTGGACGTGAAGGAGGCGATGAACAGTGGTTCAAAACGGCGCCGTTTGGGATGCACTTGACAAATTGTATTTTGGTCACTAACGTTTTCACATTTTGTAATCAATCCCTTTATTCAGGAAATTATTTCTTTTGTTTTAAATTTTACCCGTGGATTAATTACAATTAAAACCCTGTATTATGATGCAATTTACAACACAATCCTTGGTTTCTGGATTATTCAATTTGATCCTTAATTAACTCTTTAATTCTTTCAAAATTATCCTGGAAAAATCAATTAAAACCCCTAAAGTACCCCCGTCATTTCACTTTGGTCTTTGGACTTTAATTTCTTGCAATTTGTCCTCCAATCAGCCCAAAACTTTAGTATTTCTTCAATTAAACCCCTGATTTCATTAATTAATCAAATCAAAGTTTAATTAAGTTCCAAAACTTATTGATTCTTTAATTAAGCTCTTGATTTCATTAATTAAACTAATTCAAAGTTTAATTAAGTCCCTAAACTTATTAATTCTTTTAATTTCTGACCAATTGACTCCTGAATTTAATAATTTCATCCTCAAATTTTTAATTTGTGTTGTTTTAACCGAATTTTCAAATTATTGTTTTATTAAAGATTCAAAAATTAGGTTATAACAAGTGTAATTCAATAGAAATCATGAGCCTAAGCATTAGGTGGGAAAGAAGAAATCACATTTAGGATTCTGGCTTGAAGAGTGTTGTCTTAATGAGAGGCACTTTGCATTGACAACTCGTAGGGAAGTGTAGACTAGGGAGGGGACTGGGTTTATAGTGTGTCTGAGAATATTGTTGTAGTTTAAAATGTTTTTTATTTAAAAATGTATTAAAATCTGTTCCAAATTCTCCAGCTCATCTTACAGGCTCTCCTCACTGTTCACCATCCCCCAATGAGGTATGCTCAAATGTATGCAGTAATTGTTTTTGCATCTGAATATTGCTTGCTTCTTTCCTGTTGCTGACAACAGTATTCTATCGGCAGGTTTCTAGAAAATCATACGAGAAGCTGAGAAGGCCTGATGGCATATAGTGTCTGTTCCATATGGGCTGTCGGAGCTGGGATTTGTCTATGAAAAGGGGCACAAAAAAGGCCTCTCTGTAATGGGATTATTTTGTGCTTCTCTATCATTTCTTTGATTTTTCAATTAGCTCAAAGTGGAAGGAGTGGTTTATATTTTACAGCACGCTCTTCTACTCCCATCCATTTTCTTAATAGACTAGGCCTAGGCCATTGAAATAAGGCCACGAGCAATATCAATGAAATTCTAGGTCCTGGACAAAACCAAATCTGTCCTGGGCCTTAGGCCTACAATGACTTTGTCCAAGAGACATTTAGCCACGTGCATCGAAGACTTCTTGAAAATAGAGTGAAAAATGGTTAGAAAAATTGTTCAAGAATCAAGACACCCTGTCCTGTCTTTTGAGGTCCAAGGTGGTGTTTGGAGGAGGCGCTGCAATAGGAGATTTTGAAATTTTTGAACCTTTTCTTTTTTAAAAAAAAATTTATGATTTTTGAATTATTTTGATGACGAGCACATATTATTTTTGGATTTTCCTCCATACTTGTAGCATAATAATATGTGCTCATTTGAGGATTACAGGACCTGTAAAACTTAACAAGCTCTTCTTCCTTCTTCCTGGGCTCTTTTGAAGGTCCTATACCAGCAGCTAGCGAAGACGCATCAACTACTTCTTCCACCAACTCTTCTTGCTTCATTGGCTCTTCTTTTTCCAGCTCTTCTTCCTTCTTAACATCAGCAATTAAACAGCATGATGCCTCTGATGCCCTGATTAATTTTGTTTAATTTGTGATCTGACCTCCAAACTCAGCTTGAGCGTGAGATAATTTCATCTTTGAGAGAAGTAGTGGTTGATTATCATACTATAAACAAATCATCATCATATAAGCTATATGAGAATAACGAGCAAGTGCTCCCAACAAATAGTGTATGGTTTTTTATCTTCTTGTCGAAGAAATTAAGAAATTGCTCCATGTTTGTATTAATTGGTACTGTTAATATGATGTCTTAGGTGAGTTTCCTTGTTTATATGAACACGTACAAACCTCAGCACGCCAATCTACAGTATTGTAGTACACATGAACACATAAATCCAAAACTAGCTTTAGTTGTCGGAAGAAGGCAGCTGAAAATTGCAGTACAACACAGCATATTCAATCATTTCTTCACACCTACATGTGGGATTTTTTAAAAAAAAAAATAGTACATTAAATTTGAAAATTTTATAGAATAATATCGTATTAAATTTTTTTAATAAAATAACATATTTTAATTATGTTGCATTTTAAAAATATAATATAGTCAAACTTTAATTTTTTACCTTAATATGTTGATAGGTTAGATACAATTGTATTAACCGATCAGCCGTACATAAAAACATAATTTTGTAAAGATTTTTTTCAAAATATATTTTATAAGTGAAAATACATTTTTTTATCTAAATTGTAATTTAAAAAATAAACACCAATTAATATCTTAAAAAGTTATTATTCACACAGTAATTTATGATTCTAAACAGTTAAATATTATGGATATATCATAACCAAATGAAAATTTTTCCCAAACAATTTACATGAATAACCTAACAGATATATTTATAGATAAATGAAACAAACTTAAGCTTAAGAAAAGATCTAATCACGTGTTAGATCAGAATAAAAATTTATCTAATCATTAATCACATTTAAATTTTTACATTTAATAAATATCACA
>Ga0325403_1007231_pt1 | contig 10601 bp, 2 predicted proteins | sample PopdelMetagenome_19_FD_205665 | JGI IMG/M metagenome (GOLD analysis project Ga0325403, IMG submission 205665) | Populus deltoides microbial communities from Bellville, Georgia, United States - Xylem-PdKOR-R4 | ecosystem: Host-associated > Plants > Phyllosphere > Stem > Wood/Secondary xylem...
TTCACACAGAATAATATAACAGATTGTACCTATTTCGGATATAAAAATGAAACCAAGCATCTTTCATTAAAAAAAAATATATATGTATCACACAATTAGACAAGACAAGGTATAAAAATTAAGAAAAATTACAATAATGGGTCAAAACAAATAATTAGATGATAAATATATTCATATAATCACCAAGTATTCTATAGTTGAATAAATAATTTGGCAAATTTGATCATAATTTTCATTTTTTATTTACTGGTATGATTTGATGCAATTCATAAAAAAAACCTCATCTGACTGGTGTTCATTTCCGGTTAAAATTCAAATGGAAAGAAATATAAACAGTTTCATAATCTCACAAATTTTAAAGGGAAAAAAACATTAAAAAATAAAATCAATATACCAAACAAAAATCATCCTAAAACTACCTTCTGAACCATTCATATTCACCACCTTTGGTATCAAATGTTCAATGTTGGAGGCTTCTCATCTTCAATGTTAGTTAAGGATCACACTTCTTCATGTTTAGAGGAAAATTATTGTCATTTAGATGGTGGAGGGTAAAAAAAAAGAGAGACAATGAGGAGGTTTGTAAAAAAATAGAGTTTATGTTGGTGAAAGGTATTTTTGAAATATTGTTTTTAATTTCAATTACAAGGGGAATTGTTGTAGCAAATCAGAGAGTTTCCTCTCTGATTTGTTTTTGGTCATTTCTTCACAATTGAATTCATTTTGGAATTCAAATCAATACCCTCAAAAGGATTCCAAATTAAAGAATTGATTCAATCCTTGGAATAGAATTTAGTTTAATGGTTCCTGCCGCACCCTCGCGGTGGTGGCGCGACGTCTCGGCGACCCTCCCCAAGAGCGGAGATTCCATGTCGAGGTTTTTGTTTTGTTTTATGAATAAAGGAGTCACCACCTAGTATTATGGTCACTAAGAAACATAACTGGTTTTTCAGAGATTTTAAGACAAGGGACTGGTTGCATAAATGGAAGGTTTTAGCACCCCTAGTATGCCCTATCTAAGGTAAGCTGCTTGGTGTTTGGTTTGCCTTAGAATTGCTATGGTGTTGGTGTTTTTCTAATCCCATAAGTTTTTCTAGGATGGGTTTACTATGAAAAAAAAACTTGGGTTCAAAGTCTAAAAGCAAGAACCCTTGCCCAATATAGATCATACTCTTAGATATGTTTATAGAGTGCCAAGAAGAAACGATACAGATCTCTTGAAATATGTGTTTGATTTGAACTAAATTTATAACCTATGAATTATAAAACAGCTAAGATAGAAATCTAAGGAGATTCAATGTGATTAAGAGCTCATTTTTCTCTTAGTATTTCAGGTGTTCACGACTCGTAAATCGCAAGAAAGAGAGATAAAAATTTAGAAATCTAAGGAAATTCAGAGCGTTTTAAAAGCCTTGTTTTGCCTTAGTGTTTTATACTCTCACGGCTCGTAAACCATGGAGTCAAAAATTAAAATGTCCTTAATTATAATCAAGGCTTCTTTCACGGATGTATGATGACTTATTATTTCTAGAAAAATATTTTGGATATTAACCACTTGAGGTTTCTTTATCCAAATATTAACAACGAATCATAACAAGTTATTCCCAATAATATTTTGGATATTCATCCTTTTGGGATTTCTTTATCCAAATATTAACGGTGAATAATAGATGAATTCCCTCCAAAAACAAGATTTTTGTATTTTTTAAAATATTGGTCAACACTCTTTAGAGTTTTACAAACATGTTGTAAAATTCAGAATGCAAGAAAATATTTTTTTGTGTTTAAGAAATCCATGCTAAAACACATTTTCTTTTAAACTTCAAATATTTGTTTTTTTAAAAGGAAATTCAAAATATATTAGGGTATTGGCCATAAGCACGAATATATATATATATATATATATATATATATATATAGAATACCAGGTTTTCAACGCAATGTGGCAAATACACACACACCCACACACATACATACATACATACATATATGTATGTATATGTATATATGCCACATTGCGTTGAAAACCTGGTATTCTAGATACGAGATTTGTATTTTTACAATATAAAAATACAAAAAACCATAAAATAAATACATGAGAAAAACAACGATATTACTCGGGTTTTTTTAGGGGGCTGGGTCCAGCTCGGCCCATATGGCTGGACTGAACCCAGCCGGCCTAACCGGGTCACTTGCCCAGACCAGTGACCCAGCTGGGCAAAAAAATGCATCCTTAGTTACTGTTCAAGTGAATTATAATTCACTTGAACAGTAACAAAAGCATGTACAATGACCGTGTAATTAAATTTGCAAAAGTGGAAAGAATTCAGGACGTTTACCTGATAGCTGACGGACGAAGATGATGATGCTGCAGTTCTTGCGCACGACCGGTTATCATTGATTCTGGAGACAATGATGAACGCTGGTAAAACTGGTGTTGGTCTCTATCTTTCTCTTCTCGTCGATGCTCTCTCTAGAGACAGCGAAGTTGATGATGAAGGTGTGATGTGCTGGTAGAATGGACGTTCTTCCCTCTGTGTTTTCTTGCTTTTTCTCTGTTTTCCTATGGGCTACCTCTCTCTCATTGCTCTTCCTCCCTCTCTCTCTGTCTCTTTTTTCGTTTCCCTGCCCTCTCTCCCCTGTTCTGCTTTTTGTGCTCTCCTTGTCTGTATTGTGCTCGTCTATTTTCCTTCTCTCTCTGCTGGTTCCTTTTATATATGCTAGTGCTGAGGATGGATGTCTACAACCATGGCTGAGAAGAAACAAATTGTTGTTGTTGCTAGCTTGTATGTTCTCCCGGTTACGGGAGTTGTTCATGACGTTGCTATTAATCTTGACTACAACCAACATTGGGGATGGAGCTCACCGTTGGAGGAAACGCTATTGATGGTTGAGGATAGAGTCCTACCGTTGTAAACATGAACTAGCTTTACTACCGTGTTTCTCCCAAAAGGGAACCAGTCGTGAAGGATAAGGATGATGTTGTTGTTGTGGCGTAGAGAAGAAGTTCTTGCTGGACTAGGAGGAAGCAAAAAAAAAAATGAAAGCCTCTCCTGCAACACCGGATGAAAGCCTATATGGTGGCTTTTGGAGGTTAAAGGGGGTCCTCTTCCGCTGGGTCTATGAGATGGGGAGATGGAGAGGTAGCTGTCATTGAAGAGAGTGATCTTTGTTTTCTATTTAAAGGTAGTGGGGTGGCTGCTCGTTTTTTTAAAAAAAAAAAAGGATGAGAGGGTGGCTACGGCTTCTTTGTTAGAGAGGATAGGGTTAGGGGTTTTTTTTGTGTTTTCCCTCAATTTTTCTTATCTCTCTGCCCCCTCTTTTTGCATATGGCTAGAAGTTCACTTATATAGAAAATCTCTACACGTGCTATTCAATGAAATATTGCAGAGATTGTCTTCTATAACCAGCATCAATCAAATTCTATATATATGGTCTTTTATATTGCAGTAATTATTTTCTTAACATATATGATTCAGTAATTATCTCATTGATATATTGCTTCCTTGATATTAGCCAGACATTATTATGACATTTTCTGATCCAGTCCCTATTTTTTCAATTTCTTCAACAAAACCAATTGCTTTTCAAAGTTTAAAATTGGTATTTAATTAACCCGATAAATTCTTGAAACATTAAATCAGGTCCCTCGAATTAGTCCGGCAAACTCAGGTCAGGATTCTTCAAACAGGATTCTTTGCTTTCATGCTAGATATTCTCTACTTTCATGCTAGATATTCAAACAGGAATATCTTGAGCTTCTGGTATCGAAATTAGACGATTCAAAAACCCAAATTCATTTACACGTACAGGTCTACAACTTTCATGAATGATTCAAAGTGAGATAAATTTGATGAACAAAATTGCAAAAAACTTGAGCTGGAACATTTCTTGCGGCAGGATTATCTGCTTTCTCATTAGATATTCACATGGAAATATCTTAAGATTCTAATATCGAATTCAGGAGATTCAAAAACCCAAATTCATCTACATATACAGGTCTATAACTTTCATGAAGGATTCAAAGTATCACACAATTAGACAAGAAAAGGTATAAAAATTAAGAAAAATTACAATAATGGGTCAAAACAAATAATTAGATGATAAATATATTCATATAATCATCAAGTATTCTATAGTTGAATAAACAATTTGGCAAATTTGATCATAATTTTTATTTTTTATTTACTGGTATGATTTGATGCAATTCATAAGAAAAACCTCCTCCGACTGGTGTTCATTTCCGGTTAAAATTCAAATGGGAAGAAATATGAACAGTTTCATAATCTCACAAATTTTAAAGGGAAAAAAAATTCAAAGAATAAAATCAATATACCAAACAAAAACCATCCAAAAACTACCTTCTGAACCCATTCATATTCACCACCTTTAGTATCAAATGTTCCATGTTGGAGGCTTCTCATCTTCAATGTTAATTAAGGATCACACTTTTCCATGTTTAGAGGAAAATTACTGCCATATAAGATGGTGGAGGGTAGAAAAAGAAAGAGAGACAATGAGAGGTTTTGTAAAAAATAGGGAAGTTGTTAAAGGTATTTTTGGAATATTGTTTTTAATATCAATTCCAAGGAGAATTGTTGTAGCAAATCAGAGAGTTTCCTCTCTAATTTGTTTTTGGTCATTTCTTAACAATTAAATTCCATTTGGAATTCAAAATACTAAATGATTGGTAACTATTATATTTTCATGGTTCCAAACCACGTGGTAACTATTATATTTTTATTTAATAAAATACTAAATGATTGGTCCAAGCTACGCTGTAGGTAAGGATAAAAAAAAATTAACATAAAAAAAGAATGTCCAGGTATTGATTGAAATCGCAAGCATACAAATGTAACAATTAACAAAGCGAATGAGCAAGAGTATTATCCCACGAAGATTGAAAAATAACTAATAATTATCAAAATTGATTAAATTATGATCTATTTGCTTTACCGAATAAAAGTGATTTGTTGTCTTTTAAAACAACAAAAACTAAATTAAATAACTAAGTCTAAATCAAGATAATAACATTTTAGAATTTCTTATTAACCATGATTAGTCTTATGTGATATTTCAGATCAAATTAAGTACTATATTTCTTAACATTAAGAATCGATTTTCTCTTATCTATTAATCAATCTTTCTCAAGCATTAATAAAATATCTTAACAAGTAATTTTTGGCATCTTTGTCAAAATTATAAACCTGTCAAAATTAATATGAACAATAAAGATGACAGAAGGCCATAAATATCTTTATCCTATGAATTTCTTATGGTATCTCAAACATTGGCATAAAAGTTATTATTTTTTAATCTCTATTTAAATCTCAAATCATATAAATGGTGATCAATAATTCACAAGCAATAAGTTTAGAGAGAGATACTTAATAAATATTGAATTAATTTAGCAAAAAAATATTTGCATAATCATAATTAGGCTACATCATAATTCTAAAAAAAATTTTAATTCATAATAAAAGTTAAAAAAAATCATATGAGATACATTCAACATCACTTAAGAGTTTGATAAATTGGAGGAATTGACATCTTGGAAGTTGTTGTCTCTTAGTCAAATTTTTTGTCCTTTTTTCTCTTGTCAAAAGCCATCTCCCCTTTTGTGTATCCCTAACTATTTATCTAGGGTTTTTTTTAATATATTTTGCCTCTCTTTAAAATGAAAAGGAATTCATTTTTAGGTTTGTTGTCAATTTTGTCCTTAAATTTCAGGCTAATTTTTAAATAGAAAACATGTGAATTCCAAATTCTCTATTTTAGGAAAAATATAGCCAATCAAGTTAGCTTTCTAACACATCAGTCATGTGTCTTTCTAACTCCCAAAACACTAGATATGAGCCAAAATCATGACACTATCTGGGATGCACTTGAAACTGAGTTGTATATCACTAGTTATAACCCGAAATCTAATTAGTATTCTGGCTTAACTATAACAAACAAACTAGGATTTGATCTTTAAGCTCAACTCCTTATCTGCCTCTTCACATAATCTCACTTTGAACCTAATTCAGTAGTTAAATACCTGAAAATACCATAAATTCCCAAGAATTAAATAGATATTAAAGATACCTAAAATTCTAGATAAAAGAGCTAAAAGACATACAAAACACTCTGAATCGAAACAATTAAGTATAAAAAAATATGTGAAATAAATTCACTTATCAAATACACTCAAACTTGAATGCTTGTTTGTTCTCAAGCAAAAAAAAAAAACTATAAAAATAGAGGATCATAACTATATTTAGGCTCAACATATCTCACCCAAGGGACATATCATACAAATATTAACACTTCAACTTAGTACATAAGCAATAACAAATAAAAGAAAACTAAGCATACTTACTTTCTCTAGTTTAAATATCCATACATAATTCCAAACTCAATCATATTTATCATACAACTACCATAATTATATCATGTAACACTCATCCTACAATCACTTATTCTGACTACTACAAACATGGTAACAAACTAAAGAGATATTTATTTGTTTTTTTTTTCAAGATCTTTGTCTTGAAGTTGTCACACGTTTTTTAACGTGAATACAAACATTTGTGATGAATGCACCAGGTTACTTAATAAGTCTCACACTTAAAGTACTTTGCATACTCATATTTCAAGCTATCATTTAACATCAAAGTAAATATTTGTGATGAACACTCCTAGTTACTGAGCAACACAAAACATTGGAGTAGATTGAACTTTATACATTGGAGCAACTCAATAAATGGAAGAATCAAAAGACCAATGATCAAAATGGAAAAGATGACAAATTTTAAAAGTCTAATTAATTCAATTGAGGGCTTATTGAGGGGTAAAATTAGAATTAAAGGTAAAAATAACAAAATCAGCAAGCCAATGATCAAAATGATAAAGATGGAAAAGTTTTAAATTCTAATTAATTCAATTAAGGGTGTAAATTAAGAGAAAATTTAAAGTCAATTCAACCAAAATTAAAAGATTCAGAGGACCAAGGACCAAAATGAAAGAGACACTAAAGTTTGGGGATCATATTAATTCAATTAGAGGTGTAATTGAAGAGAAAAATTGAAATTTAAAATTAACTAAAATTGGAAGAATTAAAGGACCAAATACCAAAATGAAATAGGTGTTGAAGTTTAGGGACCTTGTTAATTCAACTAAGGGATTAATTGAAGAAAAAATTGAGAATTAAGGTCAATTTAACAAAAATTTATAAATTGGAAATCCAAAAATTGGAGTGTAAAAGACACCAATATGAAAGGATGATTTTGAATGTTATTAAGGGTTTAATTGAAATATATTTTGAAAAATCAATCCATATTGATCGAATATAAAGAAATAAAAATTGTGAGGCCTAAATTGGAAACAAAGAAAAGAATTTTTTTAAAAAAAAGTAAAATCCATTTAAATGAAATGATGTGCTGCACCAAGTTACTTTCAAAGTTAAAAATTAAAGACAACAAACGATGCCATTAATTTTAAAAAGCATGGTAAAGGGTTATCCAACCCTCACGCATGCATGACTTTTTCTTGTTTTTTCTTCCTTTTTCTGCAACTGTTTTTGGCTCAACTTTGAGTATAACTTTCTCTTTCTAACACCTCCTAAACTTGAGAACAAACACACCCACCTCTTCACCAAAACATGTAGTTCATTTTTAGCTAAAAACTCACTTTATTGCCTCTTTATGGTGACATAAAATGCATGTCAAAGTAGCCAACATGAGCATGTTGTAAAAAGTATACAACAATGGTGAATAATCAAGATTGATCCAAGAAGATCAACAAACAAGATTATCCAATTTAGAAAGGTTCTAGGACCTTCCTTTCTACCTATAAATAGAAGGGCATTGTGAGAAAAAGGAATAGGAAACCTAGAGTGAGAAAGACTTAAATTTAAAAGAGATAGTGAATAATAAGGTTTGAGCTTAAACCAACTTGTTTAGAGAGTAAATGAGAGTGAGGAGAGAAAGAAAAATAGGAAAAACCACACCAAAACACCATAAACCTGAATTGTGAGAAAAAGGGAAATATTGGTTTTTGGGTCATCAAATTGGTTCATTTCTAACCAGGGAGTTCTAGAGGGGATAGGGAGAAAAGGGGGAAGAAAAAAAAATAATAAGTGAAAAAAATCACAAACCAAAAAGAAAGAAGAAACTCTAGTATAAATAGAGAAAACCACCCGAAACAACTTTCCATCTTCGACCCACCACCAAGGCACCTCCCCACACTGTTAGAACCATCCTAGAGATAAATAACATCTCATCTTCCTTTTATCTTTTTTTTCTTTAGGTTTATGACAAGATAGTGCAAAATAATACTTTATATGCATTTTTATTTTAAAATTAATAAACACAAGTTAAAAATAGGGTTTTTATACTTAGTTAAGTTTAATCTAGATATTGTGTGTTTTTATTAAAAAAATACAAAATAAAATAAAATGATGGTGGCTAAATATGTGGGAAAAAATACATAAATAGAGATTTAAAGTTTGGCTTTTTGAGATTTGTTTTTGTGTCATTTAAGTTTTACACGCAATTTATGTTAAAATACAAAAAACAATCCATGATTTAATGTATGAATTTTATACATTAATGAATAATATGAGATTTAAGGTCATTTATTCTAAAGTTTAAGTTGTCATCTAGGGTTTATATATTCTTATGCTTGTTTTCATCTTCATGCACGTTCTAAAAAAATATTTTAAAATCCTTTACATATGAATTGAACTTTTTACAAAACAAGCTCACTCTTGAAAATATATATATCATGCATACTTCCCTTTTAATGTCAATTTTACAAAATTTATATGTATATACGTTCAAGAGTTTACATTCTAATATTTTTAAAAAATAAAAATCCCAAAAAACGTGTTTCCATGCATATTAAGTTCTATGATATGTTTATAAAACTCATTGAGGTTCGACTCAAATTAAAAAAGCCTTTCGGATCGACATTTCAAAACCCTTTAAAAAAAATGGTTTTTTAAAAAAACATATATATTTTTTTATTATTCTCTATAATGCTTGAGATAATTAAATAGACTCATAAAAAGATATTTTTATAAATATTAATGAGTAGCAATGCCTCAACCTCTTGTTGTTTTCAAAACATGTTTTATTTTTAAGATTTTAGGACTTTTAGTCTAATATCCATCTATATTATAAAAAAAAAAAAAGAGGAAACACTTTTTCGGGGGTGTTAATTTTCCTTATTAGTACGCCTGAAGAATTCATATCACTAAATTCTACCTCTATATAGATCAATCCATAATGGTTATTTCTTGGTATATTTTGGGACTAGGGTACAAAATCCTTATTCAACAAAAATTACGAGTGAATCTTAGTACTATAAAAACCTGAACAAGACATTATTCATGGGTCACTATTGCATAAACAAAATGTTTAGCAACTCCTAGGATTTAGGCTAGGTTCAATGAGCCCAATATAAACCCACCCAATTAAGACATGAATTGATAGACTATTAATAGTAACAAGATGTGATCAACATAGGCCCATATATATATTTTAAGAGTGACAAAGATGATTTGAACTTTAGAATTAATAAGTTTGAACTCGTTTTTCTACCCAAAGTTTAATTCATTACAGTAAACTCAAAACTCATTTTAACTTATGTAAATAGACCACTAATAGATTAACCACAACGGATCATTAGGAATAAAAGATATGTAGCAATTTAGCTTGCCTTAAATGTGATGTTTTAAGTTGATTGTATTTTTTTTAGCATAATTAGTCTTTTACTTGAAAACTCTATAAACTAGTTAAGGTTTTTTTTATAACCATAATATTAGATGACGACTTATTTTTTTAACATGAAACATTTCTTTCATCTAAACATAAAAAAAAAAAAGACATTTTCCTTTAAGCTTCAAGTGATTAGTAATGCTCCTTTTAAACTCATAAAGATAATCCTCATTCCTTTTTTTATATAAGATTGAAGCATCATAAACTTATTTTCCTTTTAAACATCTCATTATCATGAAAGTGCTCATACTAAATATATTCCAACTTTTAACAAATCCATGATCCAAATAATTATTTTATTAAATTTTAACAAGATAAAAACCCAATTTGATTTTTGAATATGGTGATGTTGATTCCTACAATAGAAACTCATGTTTCATCTTATCAAAAAAAAAAAAAACAGAGTTACTTTTCCTTACCTTTAAGAAATGCACTTTTCAATACCATATTTGTAGATCTAATGGGACTTAAAGATCTTTTGGTATTTATTTTTTATCAAAGATAATTTTGTGATTTCAATTTGAGTAACTAGCTAGATGTTTGAGAATTGAATCCCTCCATCCAAAAACAATCTAATTTTCTGTTAGTCTTGACTTTTAGGGCATGAAGGGTACATGTGTCGAACTTCTATTTGTTCCTATCTTAAAAAAAATTGAATAAAAATGGGAAAAAATAGCTCACAAATTTGATAAAAATATTGTTATTTATTTTTGTATTAGCTTGCATGCATGTGAGAGCCTTTTAACTGGAAAACAACTTTGACAAAGAAATATTCCCCACAAAGTTATTATTGGCTAAAGCTAGGTATATATGATTAGAACCATGACTGTATATTTCACT
>Ga0325403_1007236_pt1 | contig 10598 bp, 4 predicted proteins | sample PopdelMetagenome_19_FD_205665 | JGI IMG/M metagenome (GOLD analysis project Ga0325403, IMG submission 205665) | Populus deltoides microbial communities from Bellville, Georgia, United States - Xylem-PdKOR-R4 | ecosystem: Host-associated > Plants > Phyllosphere > Stem > Wood/Secondary xylem...
TCCAATTGCTTGAAAATAACATTTCGTACCAATAGTTTCATTTTGACAATTACATATGTGCCTCTTTAAATACAGAAAACTAGCTATTCTGTCAGTGTTTCCTCGCGGGTTGCATAATTTTTTTTTTTGGTAAAACAAGCATGTACATGCAAGCTTTTACAACATGTTTTTTACTAAATAAATTCTAATTATAAATCAAAAAACATATGCATCTATTTAACTAAATAAATCAAGAATTATTTATATCGATAAAAAAAATATTAACATATTTATTTGACTCAATTTAAAGAATTTTTTTCTAACACAAAATAATAAATTTATAGGTGTTATTAACACATTTGTTAACATAGAGCAAAAAATATATTGTTAATCAAAAAGTCAATGTTTACATATAATAAAATAAAATAAAAATTATATGCGTTAATAAAGACATATAAGATCTCAAGTAAATTTTTAACATGGTAAAGAAATAGGACAACATTGTAATTGTTATAGTGAAACATCATTTTCTTTTAATCTTTGTATAATAATATTTCAAAAAAAAAGGTAAAGAAAAAAATGAAAAATTACAAAAATAAAAACAAAAAGAATGATGTAAATAAATCAAGTGTAGCTAGAGTGATAATGTAAACCCCAAGTTGAAATTAATTAGGGAACAAAAATAAATTAAAAAAAATCAATCTTTATGGAGTAAGTTCAGAATAAGTAAATAAATTAGAAAGTTAATCTAACTATTAAAGTATGGGAATGAAAAATTACAAGATGGAGAATTAAAAAGCATAAAAAGAGAGGAAGAAATATAGGAATTAATAGGACAATAGGACAATTTTGAACATGGGTTCATGGTATAATGGATTCTGGACTTGGCAGTTGAGTTGGACAATAGAGTTGAAGGCTTTTGATCTTGATCAAGTTTTTTCCCTACAGGGCCTCATAAACGAGACCCAGTTGTTTCCATGGAAACCATGATGCCAAAATCTAGAACATTGAAAGAGATGGGAAATTTCCAGTTAAATCTTGCCGTACACTAATTGATGGATTGGATTATAATGGAACTTGCTCTTTTACATCAAACATCTGGGATTCTACAACTCCCCCAATGATTTGGCTGTGCATAACAGATTGTGTACAAGATCCTTTTTTTTAATCAGACGGTTACTTCCAGTTGATCAATCTTGTTGTTCTTTTTGTGCGAATGATCTAGAGACTTCAGATCATTTGTTACTTCAACGCAAGTTTTCTTAGAAACGTTTTTCAAAATTCATCTCGTAGTGGGGTATCTCTTGATGCATTCCAAAGACTTTTGATGAGCATTCGAATGGCATACAATGGCTAATGGTAAAATGGTAAATTTCAAAGGAAAGTGTGGAATCTTTTCTTTTTTAGTGTTGCTTGGAGTATTTGGCTAATCAGGAATAATCTATTTTTGAAAGTGATAAGGAGTAATATGTGTATGTGTGTGTATATGTGTATGTGTGTCTATATATATATATATATATATATACACACTCCTCTTACATTATGCTTTTTAAGGTTTTTTTAAGATAAGAAATTTTGCATTTTATATTTCGGATCTTATTTCCTATGCAGATTTTTCACCAAGTTAGAGTTCTAAAATATGAATGTGGGATGAATCTAAGCTGAATTACACATATCAAGATTTTTAGGAATGTATTATAGACAGAAATCCGAATTTGTTTGAACCTTTAAATTGACCTATAAAAATCAGACTGGAATCCTAATTGCAGGAGGATTTTTTTTTTCACACTTAACATTTGAACGTGTATATCTTGAGTTTCGGATACCAAAATCAAGCGATTCAAAAGGTCCAAATTCATATACACATTTAGGGCCACTACCTTAATCAAGGGATCCAAGTCAGATAGAATTGTTTTCAAGACGAAGATCTTGACCCATGATGAAGGACGAGTTTTATCTCTTGATTTGATAGGAAACTAACAGTTTGGGAGTCTTATCTTAAGAAGAAATTTGATAGGATCAGATGAATTTTCTCTAGAGCTTGTAACCTTCTAATCTTTAGCCTTAATAGCTTATCATGAAGGTTTCCTATTAGGAGAAAAACAACCAAGACATTCTCTGTCCACGGGAATTTTGAATAGATCATCTTTGTTGCTGGAATTTTCATTGACCATGAGCAACTAATTCTCAATTTCGGTTCAAGGGGAATAAACTCCATCTTCATTAGCAGTTGTGAGAAGTAACATTGTAATTATAATCTATTCATATTCAAGTACTTATTTATCATTATTTTATATTTATGCTATTGATTTTTTTTCATGCTAATTGAATTGTTTTGAAAAGGTATATATGTTTTTTAGTTTTCTTCAATTTGTAATTGTTGTTAGGGACAAGAATAACAAGCAAATGAATTAACTTGATTGCTACAACTTTCACTTTAATTTGTTAGAATGAAATAAGTTAAGTTAAATTGTTCAGGCTTTTGAATGGTTTCTTAGAATAAATTTAATAGACTTTGCTCAAAAGGTTACTGTCGAGTAAATAAGAATTGCTTTTTAATATTAAATTTGATTGATGGTAAGAAATTAATTAGAAAGTTTTGTCTAATTAATTTACTCATAATATCTTTGATCTTCCTTAACTTTAAGGGATATCAAATTTATTTGCTTAACTTGTAAGGATATTTATTTTACTTTGATGATCAATAGATTTATAAGAATGAATGTCTAGACATTGGAACTGAGTTAATGACATATAGATTTATCATTTTTATTTTCAGAAATTTTTTTCTTTAATTTTCTTAACTCAAATCACCCCCTGTTTTTTTTTTTTTTTTGGTATCTTGTAGGAAGATTAAATAAAATTTCTCTTGGGTTTGATCTGGTCTTCACAATCATACCACAAAATAATTTTATTTATGATAGTAAAATTAGTATTATATTTTGATGGTTCCACCTACTGACCACAGGGAAATTGAAACAGACTGCAAAGTATGTTTTACTCTAACATTGCTCTGATTGTTGGCCGAGTTTAAAGGTTTTAACTCAAATTAATTTTAGCTACACAGGTAATGACCTTATAAGAAATTCAAACGATATCCGAAGATGGACGAACACCAGTAGTCGATGGAATAGAGTCATAAAGATTGACAGTGTTTAGATTTTTAGTGGCTGGCCATTTAATTACTTAAATTTTTTTATGTTTTATTTTCAACTTTTAATTTGTTTTTACCAATCTCTAGGTTTTGTAACAAATAACTTCTTGTTCTTTTGCTTTGGTCATCCTCTAAATAGTTATTTTAATATATTCCTTGATTATCATAAAATAAGATAAATATTAAAGATATTGTCAAAAATAAATTATGCTATCTTTTAACCGAGTATTGTTTTTTAAAAATATTAGTGAAATTTGTCCAAAGATATCAATCTTTTCCTTTGAAGAATTAAAAGATAACATATGGCAATATCCAAGGGTAATAGCATGATGACTTTACTAGAGATTGGAGAGTTAAGTTCGTGTTTTTGTTGTTTATGAGAATTTATTATGCATCTTTTAATATCATGGATTGTATGTTTGGTTTTCTCTTCTTCTTTTTTACCGTGTCTTGGTCTTCACAAACCAACACTCCACACAAAATAAATTTTGAGATGCAGATTATACTGATGTAGTTTATAAATAAATAAAGAAGAAAAAAATGTTTATCTTGTATTAAAAAGAAACACACTTTTAAATGTTTATAAGTATAAGTTTTTATTGTATAGTAAATTAAGTAAAAATCGAAAATACTCTTTTAATGAACTTTTTAATATTATCATATGAATATTTATAATATTAAAAAAATATTATTTGGAATTTATAATATGTGCTGGTGACTTTGACAATGGCTAATTAAAGTCACGACAGAAAACAAAGCCAGTTGTTTGCGTCCAAGAGTCGGGCTACATCACGACCTCATTAATTAGGTGACTTCTTAGAAAGGGGATTAAATTCATGGGATGGTACGTGGAAATGGAACTACAGAAGTGATGGACATTAAAGTTGAAAATGATGAGCGTTCTCGGCAGCCTAATTTGAATCTTTAGTAGTCTATATATTTTGATTTTTTTTTAGTTTTTAGTTTAATGTGGGTGTCCGGACCAACTTACGCATACCTCGACTAATCCCACGGATCCTGAAGTTAACGATCATGTAAGTCTCCAGTGGCTATCATATGAGCAATCACAGGGCTCAAACCTGAGATAACAGAGGGAACAAACCTCTTAGTCTCAAGCTTTTATCACTGGGTCACCACCTAGATGGTTATAGTAAATATATTTTTGAAATCTATATTTTTGAAATCTCACTACATAGACTATCATTTCAAAGTAAATATATTATTCGAACCGATTGCCAGGACAGGAAATCTCAAACCATTGGTACCTATGGAATACAAACCCTATTTTAGTTTCGACTACTGTTTAAATAGCCATATTTTTAATAAAATCAAAGATTATTAAAAAAAAAAAAAACCTTATTCTAGTGCTACCCGAATTCGGTTTTGAAGACCTAATTGTAAGACAGGCAACAAAAAAACATTTTATGTTTGGCAATGAGATTTTACAATCAATAGGGAGCTATAGAGGAGATATTACAATATGCTCTATTGCGAGCTCAGAATCATGCTATAGCCTTGAGCACTACACAAGCGCTCGAAATTAGACATTGTACAAGGGATAACAAAGTTTCGCCTTATTGAAAGACACAAACCTACGAACTAAGAAGAAAAAACAAAGGCCAAGGAAAACTTGAACATGAATCATGCGGCAGTAGTACTGGCATACAATGGTGACGGTGCTGGTGTGGCTGTCATGGCAAAAAAAACATACTCAACGGAAGAGTTCTTTTTGAGGAAGGAGAGCCAAGTATACTGCGATGAAGGTGGAGGCAACTTTGATGTTATTAACTACGTTGTGGTGGTGGAGGGTAACGAGGGCTACTATAGGTGTGTGGTGGTGGTAATATTTTTGGTGGTGGAGGAAGACTAGGATGACGGCCATCATTGACTTTTGGTGGTGGTGGTCTTGGAGGAGGAGGAGGAGATTTTGGAGTAGGCATAAATGGTGGTTTTGGTATCGGATGAATAATAGGATTGTTTTTTGGTGATGGTGGTGGTGGTGGTCGACGTTGTAACGAGGCATTAAGCATGCAACTGGTTTGTGATAGTATCATCCCATGAAAAATGATGAATGCCAACAAGTAGGAGTAGATTTCCATTGCTATTGTGGCTGCCTGCCTGTGTCGAAACTCAAGATGATCGTGCTTTTTTATAGGAAGATGATCAGAGAGCGTGCGAATGATTTCTACTGTACTCTGAAGCCTCAAGTTGTCACGCCTTAGAAAATTCAAAAGTTGAGACGTCGAAGACTTACTATTTTCAGAGCAATTTGGCCAGTTACCGGTGATTTTGTAATTTTCAGCCCTTTCGCTTATTTTTGTGTTTGTAAGTTTTTTTTAAAAAAAAAATAGTTTAAATGTGAGCTGGCAAATTGAGACTTTTGAGGATATAGTGGTGTGAAGTGATTGGCTAAAGACAGAAAAGTATAGAGGGCTGGAGAGAAATTATTTGAGAAGCAAAGCAGCATGTGGAAGCAAGCAGGGAAAGAAATAAGATGGCGACAAAGAAATAATGGTGAGTGGAAAAATCCTCCTGTGTATTTCAGAGTATGCAGAGAAAAATATTGGTAAGATTGAGCTTGAAGGTTAATGCATGAGGGGTTGGACAGATAGACAGAAATTAAACAAATCCCAATGAATAATAATAATAAAAAATAAAATGCCAGATTAGTTAGCTGATCTGCCTGTGTCGAAACTCAAGATGATTGTGCTATTGTGCAATACAAAAAAAAAAAAGCATAAGAGAAAGAGAGGGAATACAGGGGAAAAGAGCAGAGGAGAATCCAGAGAGGGACGAACAAACAGAAGTGAAAAACTAAAGGCACGCCCTTGGCTTCTTCTTCAGTAGCAGTTCCAAAGCTTCAGCAACTACTTCACTGTAAACCGAGCATTCCAGAGAGGAAACCAAAGGAAGAAGCTAAAGAGAAGAACGAACAGCTGACAGAAGGAAACACCAACAGAAGGGGAACGAACAAACATAGGAGTCTTGAGCTAAGGACAGACAACCGAGACGAACGTAGACGAGGAAGACTGAAAAATATAGATCGTCACCTCCAGCACCAGGTCTACACATTTCCCCTCTTATTCTTGCAAATGAGCTTAGTTACTGAGCACTGTTCATGCACGCGTGAAGAAATTCACGCGTGCTTTCGGTTGCCCAGCTGGATGACTGGCTTGGGCCGATGACCCAGCTAGGCCTGCTGGGTCCAGCCCTACCACATGAGCAGAGCTGGACCCAGCCCAAAAAAATAAAAATAAAAATAAAATTTTCTCCAAAAATTATTTCAAAAAAATCTATGATTTTCCCGCGTGCTTTTCTACTGAATTTTGCTTAGTATTGGTTTGAATTTTTATACTGTAAAGACACAAATCCAGTATTAAAATACCTAGTTTTCGTCAAAACATTGAAAAATTAAAAAATATTTTCAAGCATACGACCAAGTATCTCAAAAAAAAATTCATATCATATTTTCATACAACAAAATTTTAAAAATATGTATTAGCATGCATTTTAATTTTAATAACCAGTTTATTAAAGTCACGAGAACTAAGTCAATATTTCAAAGATACCAAAAAAATATAATATATATATTTTTTTAATATCTAGAATCATGTACTTATACGTAAGATGTATTTCTGATATTAAATAAAAAGGTTGTTAACAAGACAATAGCAAAACCTTTAAATCACATCAAATCGCAAAGTAACTTACCTCAGGTAGGGTGCGCTAGGGTGCTAATACCTTTCCTAGTCACAACCAGTTCCTTACCTGTGAATCTCTGACAAGACTAGTACACTCGGGTTTCTTAGTGATCCTGAACTAAAATACTAGGTGACGACTCTCAAAAACTAACAAGCAAATGAAAGAAAATCGCCATCGACGCAACGCGGGGATGTGCGATAAATTTAAAAAATTATTAAAATTGACTAAATTTGCTGAAAAAACATGTATTTTATATATATATTTGAAATAAAAATAAAAGGGTCAAAAATTAAGTTCGGGCACTAAGAGTGCTCCAATGATGGCCTTTCCCCTTTTTTCTTGATTATTTCTAAGTTCTGTATTTTATTTTTACTATTTATAACCTTATAAGTATTTGTTTTTGGTTTTTATCAGTACTTATTTTAATATTTATCTTGTTTTTATGAGTATTTAATTTGCTTTATTCTGTCTTTCATGCTCTAATAAGTTTTTAATCTAGCTTTATGTTTTACTGAAAGTAAATTCAAACCCTAGGTTTTTATTTTTTTTGATCGTTACATGCGGCTGGTAGCTAATGATTCAGAGTTTATATTTTGTGTGTTTTTTTTTCTGCTGGGTCTTCACAGTTTCTTACAACTTTTGAGCATGGTTTGACAAGTGAACTTATAAAGGCCTAGAATCAAGTTTGATTTTAATTCCTTTAATTTTGATTATGGATTTTTTCTATAGATATGGGCTCCAAGTCCAAATTCCACACCCTCCTAATTTTAATTCCTTTAATTTTGATCTCAATTTCTCAATCACCATCTCTAAGATTGGTTAGAAAAAGTCCAACTAATTCACAATATCAACATAGAAGAGTGAACACACCAAAAAGACAAAATAATGAAATCTCATAGGCTTGACGTCCCAACATTTATAACTATACATTTTTTTCATAATCGCTTAAACGTCGACAAGGGTAATAGCATGATGACTTTACTAGAGATTGGAGAGTTAAGTTCATGTTTTTGTTGTTTATGAGAATTTATTATGCATCTTTTAATATCATGGATTGTATGTTTGCTTTTATCTCTTTTTTTTACCATGTCTTGGTTTTGTACGAAATGCGGTCCCTTGCACAAGCAAACACTCCACACTAAATGAATTTTGAGTTTTTATATTCTTAAATTTTTATATTTTTATATACTGATGTTAAAAATAAAATTTAAAAAATAAAACAAGCAATGAGGCTATCATATACATAATTAATAGGTACATACTAGCATCAACAAATCCTTTAAATATCACTTGTCTGGTCTACAAGTCCTTTATTAAAAAGCCTCGTAGATAAAATACAAAGCAACAATTGTGATCAGCAGTAAATTGAGAAACAGAGAGTAGTCTCTTTTTAAGAGATGGAACAATAAGAGTATTTTTAATGGTGAGTGGAGTACGAGGGACTTTAAAAGTACCAATAGCAGGCTTGCAGCCATTCCTGGTGCAGGAGAAGCAAAATTAATCATGGGCACATATTAACATGAAATACAGGGCGTGAGTCTTCCATTATAGCAATAGAAACAGTTCATCGTAGAGTGCTAAGTCAAATTACTGTTTTAATCATTGGTACCTATGGAATAGAAACCCTATTTTAGTTTCGACTACTGTTTAAATAGTCATATTTTTAATAAAATCAAAGATTATTAAATAAACAAACCTTATTGTAGTGCTACCCTCATTTGGTATTGAAGATCTAATTGTAAGACAGACAACAAAAAAACATTTTATGCTCGGCAAAGAAATTTCACAATCAATAGGGAGCTATAGAGGACTAGAGCTCCCTATTACAATATGCTCTTTTGCGAGCTCAGAATCATGCTATAGCCATGAGCACTGCACAAGTGCTCGAAATTAGACATTGTACAAGGGATAACAAAGTTTTGCCTTATTGAAACACACAAACCTACAAACTAGGAAGAAAAAACAAAGGCCAAGGAAAACTTGAACATGAATCATGCGGCAGTACTGGCATACAATGGTGACAGTGCTGGTGTGGCTGTCATGGCATACAAAACATACTCATTGGAAGAGTTCTTTTCGAGGAAGGAGAGCCAAGTATACTGCGATGAAGGTGGTGAAAACTTTGATGTTATTAACTACGTTGTGGTGGTGGACTTGGAGGGTAACGAGGGTTACCATAGGTGTGTGGTGGTGGTAATATTTTTGGTGGTGGAGTAAGACTAGTATGAAGGCCATCATTGAATACTTTTGGTGGTGGTGGTCTTGGTGCTGGATGAATAATAGGTTTTTTTTCTTGTAGTGATGGTCGATGTGGTGGTGGTGGTGGTGGTCGTGGTGATGGTCGACGTGGTCGTCGACGTGGTAGTGGTGGTCGATGTCGTAGTGGCGGTAATGGTGGTAGATGTGGTGGTCGACGTAGTAGTGGCGGTAATGGCGGTACTTTAATGGCATTAAGCATGCAACTGGTTTGTGATAGTATCATCCCATGAAAAATGATGAATGCCAACAAGTAGGAGTAGATTTCCATTGCTATTGTGGCTGCCTGCCTGCTTCGAAACTCAAGATGATTGTGCTTTTTATAGGAAGATGATCAGAGAGCGTGCGAATGATTTCTACTGTACTCTGAAGCCTCAAGTTGTCACGCATTAGAAAATTCAAAAGTTGAGACGTCGAAGACCTACTATTCCTATCTATTTCGTTGAGATTTTTTTGGCAGAAGAACCTAAAAAGAAAAATCGTTTTTTCCCTTCCAATGAATTATAATTTCCCTCTTCTTTTCGTGATAAATGACAACGTGTAATAAAAAAAACAAAAAATAATTAAAAAAACACTTGCAGCAAAACTTAAAGACTATTTATTGCATGATGAAAGGAATATGAGACGACTAGGGTGACTCGTTAGAGGAAAGAGCTAACTTTATAAGTTGGAGGAATATCTCTAACAGGCAATTAATCTTCCTTTTTGATATACGGCCCTTTCTTTCCGTTTTGACTCATATTAATTAATTAGGGCTCATCGAGTATTAATTCATTAACATCTCATCCAAATTCATTGTATTGAATATTAGAAAAACACAATAAAATTAAAAATTTATGCACCTCATCAATCTAGCAAAATACGAAGATAATCAAGATAATATTTATTTATATAAAAAAAAAAGAGGTGGTGATAGGGGAAAAGATCGTAATAACGGTGATTAAATTAAAATAATGGTTAAAATAATTAGATGATATTATAATTGTATTATTATTTGTAAAATATTTTATAAAATTTCATAAGTTAAAAATATTTTTTAACAAATAAACTAAGTTTCATAATTGACTATAAAATATTTTTTAGAAACAAACATATAAAAATCTAGAAAATATTTTCCTGTAAAATATTTTAAACAAAAGAAATAGGCTTTTAATTTTTTTTATTAAAATCCAAATAAATACTAAGTTGGACATGTATTGACATGGGAAAATGAAGTAAATAGATTACATATTAAATTATTAAATCAGACATAAAAAAATATGTATACAATCAAGGATTATTATTAATTTTTTTTTAAGAGGAGATTTTTTACCGGTATTGAGTATAATCCATTAGTTATTTTGCCAAGAAAAAATCAACCGAATTACTAGAACCAAAAACACTAGCAACCTTATCTCATGCCTCTGCCTGGCCTTCAAGCTCACGGGATAGAATCAAATTTCATCACTATTCATTTCAGTTCATAATTGGTGGGCTGATGCTTTAACTAAACCAAAAAACTAGCAAC
>Ga0325403_1007238_pt1 | contig 10597 bp, 10 predicted proteins | sample PopdelMetagenome_19_FD_205665 | JGI IMG/M metagenome (GOLD analysis project Ga0325403, IMG submission 205665) | Populus deltoides microbial communities from Bellville, Georgia, United States - Xylem-PdKOR-R4 | ecosystem: Host-associated > Plants > Phyllosphere > Stem > Wood/Secondary xylem...
TCTTGGATTTTATCTAGTCGTCCTTTTTTTTTTCTTCTTGGATTTTATGCTCTACATTTCTTGAATTGTGTGAGTGGCTTCTGCTTATATTTGAAAAGGACTTTACTCAAGTGGCATCATACCATTCCTATATCTTGGTTGTCTTTTATGTGTTTGTTCTATTTCCAAAGTAAAGTCTTATTTTACTTATTATTTCAGTTCCGGGTTATATCTTATTCTTTTTATGTCATATCAGGGTACATTATCCTTATGTAATGTTCATACTATTGTTTGTATCATTTTGCTTGAGCATAACATCATTTTTTTCTTTTCTAAAAATATTAAACTTGAAGGTTTATAGTCATACTCTGGTGTTATAATCTCCACCATTACTACTGTATATTGCCTTACACATATATATAGAAAAGATTGGCTAACTAATAGGTTAAACCTCCTAATTATTCTCAACTTGGTATCAGAGTCTTCTGCCGTCAGAACTCCACTCTCCCTTGCAGCTGGCCTTCTCTCTCCCTCTCCTAAATGGACTCTACTACTATTACCGCCACCTTCTTCCCCACCACTAGAGGCACAACCCAGCCGGCCAACCATTCAGTAGCTGTTGCTTATGGTTCTGTCTCCCACCAGCAACAACCCTAACCTGCAGAGTAGAACCATGGTTCCTTCTCCTATGTTTCTATCATCCCTTTTCACATCATGGGGACAACAACTCTTTCTATCGTTGCATTGTCCAACACTCATCAAGTGGTCTCATTGAAGCTTACGACCACCAACTATCTCTATTGGCGAATGCAGATGAAGCCATATCTTCTTGGTCAAAGTGTTTTCCACTTTGTCAATGGCTCAATGTCGTGTCCTCCCTCTCATGTTTTTTATAATTTTGATAGTTCTTCTTCGGCAATCAACCCCTTTTTTCTTCGTTGGAAGCAACATGATCAACTTATTTTAAGCGCATTACTCTCCTCTCTCTCCATGGATGTCCTGCATTTTGTGGTAGATTGTCAGACTTCTTCTTGTGTTTGGCACTCTTGAGAAAGTGCTCACTTCTCCATTGAATTATGGCATCATGCAGGTCCGTGGGTCTTTTCAAGATCTTCGGCAAGCAGATGCTGCGGTTACTATATGCATGCAGCACGCTAAGTGATTATTTGATGAATTAGCTGCTGCTAGCCAACCCTTTTCTCTTGAAGACTTTAACCTCTATATATTTTATGGTCTTAGTGGTGGGTTTAAAGACTTGATCACTAGTCTCGTAACCAAAGCAGAACCGTTGTCATATGCTGACCTTCATAACTATCTTCTTACTCATGAGTTTCTGCACAAGACTTCTCTTCCATCCATGACTACAAATCCACCTCTGCTACCCACACAATCTATGTTGCCCTCTGCTCACTTTGCCCAGCATCAGCATAGGTCTATTTTAACTGTAACAGAGGTTGTTCCCGCTGCCACTGGCGCCCCAACAGCAGTCGGTATAACAACCAGCATAGGTTTGATTTTCATGGGTTTTCATTCTTCTACCCCTGCAGACTAGAAAAAGGGTAACTGGCAATAGACCAGACGGTCTGCTGGTTCTGAGTAGTGGCCTACTCACCAACCTTTTGAGCAGACCATCAAGTGTCAGCTCTACTTCTCCTTCGGTCACACCGCCCCTCAATGTGCTCAATTTCACAACAGCAGTCACCAGCCTTCTACTCATCTTACTATTGGCTCTGTTTCTGCAGGTACTTGGTTCCCGGATACTAGTGCGAACCAACAGGTTACTCCTGATCTTCCAACTCTGACCGATTCTGCAGGTATTTTGTTATCTTTATTGATGCACATACAAAATATATATGTTATTATCTTTTTGTTGCCAAATCCAATGTGTTTTCTATATTCCAATATTTTCAACTGATTGTTGAGCGTCAATTTTCCTATAAAATTAAATATGTTCAAATTGATTGGGTGGTGAATATCGCAAGTTAAACAATTTCTGTCAAACTTTTGGTATTCATTACAGGTTAATTTATCCTCATACACATGAGCAAAATGGCAGCGTTGAGCATCGCCATCATCATATTATTGAAATAGTTCTTACCCTCTTAGGACAATGTAGTGTCCTGTTACAATTTTGGAATTATGCGTTTGAATCATCAAATATCTCATCAATTGCATGCCCACTCTTATCCTTCAAAATCAGTCTCTTTTTTAATGTTTGTTTAATCGTACTCCTGATTATGATTTTCTACGGGGTGTCTTTGTTTTCCCTTTTTGCATCCATACCATGCTCGTAAGTTAGATTTCCATTCATCTCCATATGTGTTCTTAGGGAATAACTCCTCTTATCTTGGTTATCATTGTCTTGATTTAGCGTCTCAACGTATATATGTCTCCCGTCATGTTTGTTTTCATGTAAATGTGTTTGCATTTGCCAAATCTGAACAGATAGCTCCACCCACAGCCACATTTACTCAGCCTACACACTTGCCCTCCTTGATTACCTTCCCAGTTTCTTACCTAGCTGACTCGCCAATCACCCCTACTAACAGTTCTACCATACCTCAAACTCCACAAAAACAACCCCCCGTTCCCACCCTTGTTTGCCACCATACCACCATCACACAGCCTTGCCCTTATGTCACCATCTGCATGTTATTCTGATGATCATCATGCAAAAACAGGTTCTCCTACTTTAAAAATACATCTTTCCAAATCTATTACTATAGCCAACACAGATTCTGCAACAGGCTCTCTTTCATCTGCTACTACAAACTCAGGTCCTTTGGCAGATCCCTGCATGTCTGCAACTCTTTGTTGATATCTCCTTTTATCCGCTTTAGCAACTTCCTAGTTTAGATTCTTCTCCCTATTGGTATACCGCTCGTCAGCATTCGATAGTTCTTCACCCACTGATGCCAAAAACTGCACTTTTCACAGTGTCTACAGCCTCCTCTGTTGCACCTATCTCTCAGGTAATGTCCTCTCCTACCTCTAAGCCGATTGCATTCTCTGATGCTGACATGTATGAGGTGTGGCATGGTGCTATGCACGATGAAATTCAGGCCCTATGCTCCAATAACACCTGGTCCTTGGTTCCCTTTCATCCTTCGATGAATGTTATTGGTAGTCGATGGGTGTACAGGATAAAGCACCATATGAATGGCAGTGTTGAGCCATATAAGGCACGCTTGGTTGCTAGAGGCTTTATTCAGCAAGAAGGCATTGATTATTCTGAAATTTTCAATCCAGTTGTTAAGCAAGCGACCATCAGATTAGTATTCTCCATTACGGTCTCGCGTAATTGGAAGATCCATCAACTTGATATTCATAATGCCTTCCAAAATGGTGTTCTTGCCATAGAGGTCTACATGAAATAACCTCCAGGTTTTGTTGATTATGTTCTTCCCTCTCATGTGTGCCGATTGCATAAGTCTCTATATGGTTTAAAATAGGCCTCACGGGCATGGTACATTCGTCTGATGACTTTTTGCTTTCTATTGGCTTTTATGCTTCCAAGGTTGACACTTATTTATTTATCTTGTCTGTTAGTGCTGATATCTTATATCTTCTAGTTTATGTTAATGACATTCTGCTTACGGGTAGTAACTCTACTATACATGACTGCCTAATACAGTTACTTAGTTTAGAGTTCAAGCTTCATGACTTAGGCATCGTTCACTATTTTTTAGGCATTGAGGTTCAATCCACTGTTATGGGTATAATGTTATGACAATGTAAGTATATCCTTAAAATCCTCACTCGAGCTGGTATGACTTCCTGCAAACTGGTTGATACTCCTATCTCTACTTTCAAAGTCACCATACTGTCAGATCCCTTGTTTTCTAATCCTACATAGTTTTGTTAGATTGTGGGTGCTTTTTAATATCTCACCTTTACGAGACTAGATATTTGTTTTGTAGTTAACAAAGTTTGTCAATTTATGCATGCTCCTACAAATTCTCATTGGGGCATCGTTAAACGCATTCTGCATTATCTACGGGGTATAACCACCTATGGCTTATATATCACTTGCAGTTCCTCTTTTGCTCTACATGGCTTTATAGATACAAATTGGGCAGGTAGTACTAATGATCACAAGTCTGCGGGTGGTTATCTTGTCTTTTTTTATCAGATGCCGGTTTCATGAAAATCAAGCAAGCAATGCATAGTTGCTTGCTCCTCCACCAAGGTTGAGTATAAAGCCTTGGCAGATGACACTGCTGGGGTTATCTAGCTTCAGTATCTATTGAGGGATCTGCAGATTCATACTGCTTTTACTCCTACTATTTGGTGTGATAATCTAGGCGCTACTTATTTATCTTCAAATCCTATCTTTCATGCTCATGCTAAACACATTGAAGTTGACTATCATTTTGTATTAGACAGAGTTGCGAAGAAAGAGATTCAGATTTGCTATACCTCCTTTCATGATCAACTTGTCGATGTTCTTACTAAGCCGCTTCCTACTACTCTGTTTACTACTTTTCGATTCAAGTTTCAGGTCGATCCTCTACCCTCAACTTGAGGGGGCATATTATAGAATGTATCTATATAGGAAATATTATAGGCATACTATATAGAAAATATTATAGTTATACTCTTGTATTATAATCTCCACCATTACTATTGTATATTGCCCCCCCCCCACGCACACACACACATATATATAGAAAATATTAGCTAACCAATAGGTTAAGCCTCCTAATTATTCTCAACTAGTTCTCACATAAACTTTTTTTATGAGTGAGTCAGAAGATATTCTCTCTTAACCAAGTGATCCTAATCAAATAATTGATGACGCTACATACTCTAATTTAATTGTCCAACATTAAAAAGGAGTAAGAACTTCTCATCCAAGGAAGATTAATTATGTAGGTTGAACAAATATGACTTTGTTCAAGTAAATGGCAAGAAATAAATAGAGAAGTTGGTAAATTCATTGGATTTGTTACCCAAATTGAAAACCATCATCAAAATGGAATGATCGAAGAATCAAGGGTAATTTTAATATTTATACATTTTAAATTATTTAATATATATATATATATATATTATCATATTTTTTTAATTCCTTACAAGATTAATGATGCTTAGCAAATGAATGTTTTTTGCGTTGGCAAACAATTTTAATTTGAATATTGTTGGGCTATTTTAATAAATAAACCCAAATAAAAATATGAGCGTGCAAGTCAACAACACATGTAAAAAAAAAGGATCATGCCAATGCAAGTCTTGCTTCATTAACTCCATTTACCTCTGATCCAACTATCCCTAATTATGTTTGTTTAGGAGAAGATACAAAACTATTGATTTATAAAGATAGGAAAATTTGTCAAAAGACTACGAAGGAGCGAACTAAACGTAGACAAGAAAAAGAGATAATTAGAGAGAAAATTGTAATAAATCTCATGCAACAATTCAATAATACTCTAGTTGAAATTAAGGAATAAAACAAACAAGATAGGAAAGTTATGATAGAGCAACAAGCTATTGTTGCACATAGGCGGCGTTGTGATGATAATCCTCTTAGATGTCGGGAAATTGTGGGGAAATGGTCAGGATAAGGAATTCTTCTCCTTTATTAGTGGGAAGAGGAAATGAGAGTCGCCACCTAGTGTTTTGGTCACTAGGAACCCTAACTAGTCTTAGAGATCGGGCACATGGACTAGTTGTGTAAATGGAAGGTATTAGCATCCCTAATATGCCCTACCAAAGGTAAACTGTATTGTTTAATATAAACTAAAATATTGTCGTGTTTTCTAATTGTTAGTTTGTCTAAGATTTAAGAAAAATCCTTAATAAAAAGATCCTTATCTTATCAGGTAAAACCTTATCGTTCTAACATTAAAAAAAAAACTACCTTTTATTTAACATTGAAAAGACGTTTTACGTATAAGTTTATAATCTCATATATGAAAAGAGAACAAAATATTTTTTGGTATTTTTGAAATATGTGCCTAATTTTCATGACCTTAATAAACTGGTTATTAAAGCTTAAAATGCATGCAAATACATATCTTTTTTTTATTTGAAAATATGATATGATTGTTTTTCTTTATTTTGAGAGACTTAGCTGTATACAAGAAAACAAGATATTTTTTCATATTTTTTTTTAACATAATTTTTTTGCAACATTTTAGAGAAGATTGGATATTTTAATACTAGATTTGTATCTTTACAATATAAAAATACAAACGAATACTAAGCAAAATTGATAGAAAAATATGCGAGAAAATCATAAATTTTTTGAAAGGGTTTTTTGGATTTTTTTGTTTGTTTTCTTATTTAATATATAATTATATTATATATTAATATTATATTATAATAATATATTGGGTTGGGCCCAACCTAAATATATGAGCTAAGCCTACCCTGGTGAGGTTAACCTGAAAATCTCATCTTGCGATTTTCTTTAACTAGAAACTAAAAAAAATTATTGTTTTCTAAAGATTGAGATAAAAGAACAAATTATGAAAATAGATATTTCTAAGTTGGATTCGATTTATGCAGCTTATTTTTAAAATAGAAAGTTGTAAAATTATGCAAAAAAGGGGTTTAAATTTTTAATTAGCTTGATTGATGTATTATTTAGGAAAATGTATTTTTAATTAATTACTTTGAAATTTCTTATTTATTTTAAATAAATTGGTTAGGGTTTAATTATATCTTGTTATAATATTGATATCAATTAATGAAACTTTTTTGAAGTTTTTTTAACACACAAAAATAAGTATGATTAATTAACTCAAAATATAACAATCATAAAGGTAAATAGAACAACATGAAATTAATTTAAAATCATGATAAAATAAGAAGCTCAAATCTTATGATTCTACTTGTCACATATTATTGCTACAAATGTGTCACCATATTATTGCTACAAATGTTTGATCAAATCTTCTTGGAGTTGAGCCAAATACCAATCACTAAAAATTTCTACAATTGATTTGGTGAAACGTCTAAGATTTTTTATTGTAGTATTTTCTCGAATTCAAAGATATTCAGCAATAACATCTACAAGAATGCCATATGTAAGTATCATTTGTGCTATATTTTCCTTATGAAGGCTAGATAAGCAAAAACACCAACAATACCTGGCCTTTTCATAAAGTATGGATTATGAGCTTCCACTATATGGAGGAAAAGACAACGACTCATCCTAAACCTATTTCGAAATTGGCTTTTAATGAATTTAAGATTTTCAGTAAAATAATCATTATATAGTTTTAGTTCACCTTTCTTTCTATTATGATTGATGGCATTGTAACCAAGAATAGAACCACGACTTTATTCTTCACCTTTGATGATTTAATTTTTTTTCAACAACAACTACAATAACAACTTGGAAGGCAAACATAGCAGACTCCTCATCTTAAAAATTGAAATTAGAATGATTCATGATGAACTTTAAGGTAAATAAAAGTAAAGGATGGAGAGAACAAAATGTTCAAGTAAATGAACATTTTTATACATGTATTTTTTGTTTCAAATTTCAAAATCTAAAATGTTGGCGGTTATATTTTTCAAAGTTTGAATTTTTTTTTTAAAAAAAAGAAAATTCTGACAGTCTAATATAAAATTAAAAATATTCATATAAATAATTTTTTATTTGAAAAGTTTAAATTTTAATTTTAAAATTATATCTTTTAACTTTCATATTGCTTTATTAGTTCATATTTATTTATGATAAATTACTCATATCAATTGTATAGTTAATAAGATGATTATATTATATAATTATTAATTAAATTAGTTACAAGTAGTTATATTAATATCAAATATATTAAAATACAATTTGGTTGTTTAAATAACATTTTTTATTGGAGTGGACATAAGAAGAAAACCATATTTACACTATTCAAAATGTTATTTTAATAATTTGAATCTTCTAAATGACTTTTACCATTAAAGATGCTCTTAGGTGATGGGTCAGATGTACTTCTAAAACGCAAAAGTTCAAGACTAGCAATAGAGGTGAAAGATTTAAAAAAGTCTAAAAGGGCGGTGAACTAGGGCTTTGCGGAATAATTCTAACACTTCAAAAATTAATCTTCAATGAGCCCAAGATAACCTAAATTAATATCAAACTCTTTAATGATGTTGGAATCAACAATTAATATTAAGATGCATAAATTAAAGAGATAAGGATAAAGAGAGACATACCAATTTCATAGTGATTTGAAAAATGACCTACTTCACTCCTTAAGCCTATGTTCAAGTATTCACTATAACACGCGGTCTACTTAATATGTGAGCCAAACCGATTACACATTCTTTTTACGAGTTCAAGATTAAACTCAATCATTTTACAAGTTAAGGATCAAACCATCTCAATTTTTTTCTAGGTCCAAGATTAAAATCAATTCTTTTGTGGGCTAAGGATAAAACTTAACACAATCTTTTTCAAACATCAAGATTAAAAAAAGGAATTTAAAAAATCCAAAAAGCACAATGACGTGTAATTTTCTGTGAATGCTTTTACCAATGAAATTACAGTTGGATTCAAATATATAAATTCAAACAATGACATGCCATTTATACCGACAAAATTGTCGATGGATTGACAGATGAAAACAGTCCATCGGTAATTCTATCAGTAATGGTTAATATATATGAGTTGATCGACCCTCTCCTCCCCATTTCTAGTCATAACAACAATTTTATTGCGGTTTTTCCATTTCAAGTAAGTAAATCTATTATTTTTTAAATTTGAACACAATTTTGAAATGTCAATTTTTGTATTGCATATTTTTTGTAGAATATGTATTTTGTTTGGGTGTTTACTTGTTTTATTTTTTTTCTCTAACAAACTTGTTGTGTGGATACATGATTTTGTACATGTTATGGTTTATTTTAGATTTTCTAAAATTGTATTTGTTTGTAAATTGTAAACTTATGTCAAATTACTAACTTAGGTGTGTTGTGATGATATAAATTGTGACTTGTTTAACGGGTCCGTTTTATATTTTGTTAATTTTATTGCCGAGTTATAATTTCTGTAAATTAATATGTACAAATTTATATGTACATAGATAATTGATAATGAATCAAGAGAAGTATGAAAGTAGGTTGATTATTGACTTAACATAGTTAATTAATACATATTGTTGTCATCATTATTTGATATATATAATAAACATCCATGAATATATATATATATAGGTTCATGGATGTTTATTGAACCTATATATATATATATATATATATATATATATATATATATGTTCAATAAAAGTAATGGATGATCGTTCATGGATGTACAATGATTCATGCCAAGGATTGCATATGATGAATTATTGTAATAGGATTCAGGGTTTTATTAATTATACAACATATATTCCGAGAAATATTAGTGGAGGCGGTATTAGGTGTTCATGTAAGAGGTGTCAAAATAAAAAGTTTCTCTATCCAGATGTTGTAACGATGCATTTTCTATACAAAAGGTGGAGAAATACCTGTGTTGATATGCACATGGAGAACCATTTATTCCTCACGAGAACATGGTAGAAAGGATGGTTGAGTCAACTTCTAGTGCTAGCAATGTGCATGAGTTGAAACTGACAACAATAATCCTTATAGGACTATGATTATGGATGCAGTGAGAATGAATCAGGATCATGCCGGTTAATGTTCAATTATAGATGAAGAACCTAATGTAGATGCGACAAGGTTTTTTTATCTTTTGAAAGATTCTGACGAACCATTATGGGTGGCTACTCAAATCATAGTAAATTATTGGTCGTTGCACAAGTGTTTACCATCAAGTCTGATTATGAGGTGAGTGAGGCCGGTTATGATAGAATTGTCGAATGGATAAGAAGCATTTTATCTTAAGGGAACAGGCTAAAGGAGTACTTCCATGCTGTTAAGTCCATGATGAAACCCTTCAGTCTAGGATACTAGAAAATTAACATGTGTACAAACTTATATATATTATACTACCTTGAAAATGCTAAGTTGACTAAGAGCAAGACATGTGGGCATTCCCATTATAAACTCAGAATTAGCAGGGGGAAGACTTTTGTAGCAAATAAAAAACTTAGATACTTCTCAATCACACCTAGATTACATAGGTTATTCATGTCACCAATGACATGATGCGGTTGATGGAGTGATGATGCATCTTTCTGATGGTAAAGTATGGAAACACTTTAACAGTGTGCATCCTTACTTTTCAGCTGAATTAAGAAACGTTCATCTTGGGCTTTATATTTTTTATTTTCTTCCATTATTTTTTTTATTTTCTCTTTTTCCTTTTTTTACTTACGTGGAGCCCCAAAAAATGGGTAACAACAACCTATGTTATAAGATTGAGATAAAATCATAGAAATAAACTGAAAAATAAACCCGCTAAACTTAGGATAACTTCTTAGAAAACAAATCAAAATAAATTATAAAGTATAATTCTCAATTAAATCATTATTGAATGATGAAATTGGAAAAAAATTCATAATAAAAAAATAAAAGATAAAAAAATACCACCTTTTTTAGTTTTTTTGTTAATATTAATACTATTCTTTCTAGTTATTATATTTATATTTTTAAATACAAATTGTATATATGGCATTAGTTGTACATTTTAATTGAAAACAGAAGATTTTATCTCATTAAATTATTT
>Ga0325403_1007239_pt1 | contig 10597 bp, 7 predicted proteins | sample PopdelMetagenome_19_FD_205665 | JGI IMG/M metagenome (GOLD analysis project Ga0325403, IMG submission 205665) | Populus deltoides microbial communities from Bellville, Georgia, United States - Xylem-PdKOR-R4 | ecosystem: Host-associated > Plants > Phyllosphere > Stem > Wood/Secondary xylem...
CGGTCGGGTCCGATCGACCAGCCCAGCAGGGCCAGGTAGTTCAGCAGACCCTCGGGGAGGAACCCGCGGTCGCGGTGGACGAAGAGGTTGGACTCCGGGTCGCGCTTGGACAGCTTCCGGTTGCCCTCGCCCATGACGTACGGCATGTGCCCGTACAGGGGCGTGACGTGCGCCGTGCCGATGGCCTTGAGCGCGTCGAAGAGCGCCAGCTGCCGGGGCGTGGAGGAGAGCAGGTCCTCACCGCGCAGCACGTGGGTGATGCCCATCAGCGCGTCGTCGACGGGGTTGACCAGCGTGTAGAGGGGCGTGCCGTCGGCGCGGGCCACCACGTAGTCGGGCACCGACCCGGCGGGGAAGCGCACCTCGCCGCGCACGAGGTCGTGGAAGGAGTGGTCTCCGTCGGGCATCCGCAGGCGCCACACGTGCTGGCGGCCCGCCGCGCGGAAGGCGGCCTTCTGCTCGTCGGTGGTGTCGCGGTCGGCGTTGTCGTACCCGCGCTGGGGGTCCTCCCCCGCGGCGCGGCGCCGCTCGGCGGCCTCCTCCGGGGTGGAGAACGACTCGTAGACGTACCCGCCGTCCACGAGCTTCGCGAGCACGTCGGCGTACAGCGCGCTGCGCTGCGACTGCCGGTACGGCTCGTGCGGCCCGCCGACCTCCACGCCCTCGTCCCAGTCCAGGCCCAGCCAGCGCAGCGCCTCCACCATCTGGTGGTAGCTCTCCTCGCTGTGGCGGGCGAGGTCGGTGTCCTCGATGCGCAGCACGAACGTGCCGCCGGTGTGACGGGCGTAGGCCCAGTTGAACAGGGCCGTGCGCAGGAAGCCGACGTGCGGCACGCCGGTCGGCGACGGCGCGATGCGGACCCGCACCGGGCTGGGCGCGGCGCTGCCCGCCGTCACCGCGCTCATCGCCGCACCACCGGGTTGCTCAGCACGCCGATGCCCTCGACCTCGACCTCGACGCGCTGGCCCTCGCGCAGCTGGCCGACGCCGGCCGGGGTGCCGGTGAGGATGACGTCACCCGGGAGCAGCGTGAACGCGCGGCTGACGGTGGTCACGAGCTCGGTGATGCCGAAGACCATGTCCTTCGTGGTGCCGTCCTGGACGGTCCTCCCGTCGAGGCGGGTGGTGATCCGCAGGTCCTCGACGTCGTCGAGGGTCAGGTCGGGGACGATGTACGGGCCCAGCGGCTTGGAGGAGTCGAAGCCCTTGGCACGGGCCCACTGCCCGTCGCCCTTCTGCCAGTCACGGGCGCTGACGTCGTTGGCGACGGTGTAGCCGAAGATGACCTCGGCCACGCGGTCCTCGGGCACGTCCTTGCAGACGCGCCCGATGACGACGGCGAGCTCGCCCTCGTAGTCGACCCGCTCGGAGCCCTCCGGGAGCACCACCGGGTCGCCCGGGCCGACCACCGCGGTGTTCGGCACGAGGAACATCAGCGGCTTCTCGGGCAGCTCGTTGCCCATCTCCCTGGCGTGGTCGGCGTAGTTGCGGCCGATGCCGACGATCTTGCTGCGCGGGATGACCGGCGCGAGCAGGCGGGCGTCGGCCAGCGGCACGCGCTCACCCGTGGGCTGCAGGGGGGCGTACAGCGGGTCTCCCACGACGACGTGGATCACCTCCTCACCGGGGTCTCCCTCGACGAGGCCGAACCTCGGGTCGTCTCCGGTGGTGAACCTGGTGATGCGCACCCGGCAAGCCTAGATCGGACGACGCCCGCCGCCCCTCCCCGGCCGGGGGGGGTGCGCGGCGCCCGGCGACGCCCTGCGGCCCCGTACCCTCCCGGCGTGACCCAGGACAGCGACAGCACCACCGAGCAGCCCGTCGTCGAGATGTGGACGGACGGCGCCTGCAAGGGCAACCCCGGCGTCGGGGGCTGGGGGGCGCTGCTGCGCTCGGGTGAGCACACCAAGGAGCTCTTCGGCGGGGAGGCGACCACCACGAACAACCGGATGGAGCTCACCGCCGTCATCGAGGCCCTCGGTGCGCTGAACCGCCGCTCCACGGTGCTGCTGCACGTCGACTCGACCTACGTCATGCAGGGCATCCAGAGCTGGATCGCCGGGTGGAAGCGCAACGGGTGGCGCACCGCGTCCAAGCAGCCCGTGAAGAACGCCGACCTCTGGCGCCTGCTCGACGCGGCCGTCGCCGAGCACGACGTGCAGTGGAGGTGGGTCAAGGGCCACGCCGGGGACCCCGGCAACGAGGCGGCCGACGCGCTGGCCAACAGGGGCGTCGACCAGGTGCGCGCCGCCCGCTGAGGCGCGCCCCCGGCCGGGTTCAGGCGGTGGCGGGCTCCGCCGTCGTCGCTCCCGCCGACGCACCGGCCTTGAGCAGGCCGTAGGTGATCCCGTCGACCAGGGCCTGCCAGGAGGCCTCGACCAGGTTGGGGGCGACGCCGACCGTCGTCCACGTGGCGCGGCCGTCGGTGGTGTCGATGAGCACCCGGGTGGTGGCGTCCGTGCCGGCGTCGGCGTCGAGGATGCGCACCCGGAAGTCCGTGAGGTCGAGGCCGGCGATCTGGGGGTACACCGGGATCAGCGCCTGGCGCAGCGCGGCGTCGAGGGCGTTGACCGGGCCGTTGCCCTCGCCGGTGGCGACGAGGCGGCGCCCGCCGGCGTGGAGCTTGACCGTGGCCTCCGACGTCGGGCCGGTCCCCTTGCCGTGCTCGATGAACGCCCGCCAGCTCTCCACCTCGAAGTAGGAGGGACGGGCGCCGTCGCGCTCCTCGCGCAGCAGCAGGTCGAAGCTGGCGTCGGCGGCCTCGAAGGTCCACCCGGCCAGCTCGAGCGCCTTGACGCGGGCGACGACGCGCGAGAGCACGTCGTCGTCGCCGGCCAGGTCGTGGCCGAGCTCGCGGCCCTTGAGCTCGATCGAGGCGCGCCCCGCCATGTCGGAGACGAGCATCCGCATGTCGTTGCCGACGGCCGTCGGGTCGGTGTGCTGGTACAGGTCGGGGTCGACGCGGATGGCGCTGGCGTGCAGCCCGGCCTTGTGCGCGAAGGCGCTGGCACCGACGTAGGGCGACCGCGCGTGCGGGGCCACGTTGGTGACCTCGGCGACGGCGTGGGCGATGCGCGTGGCCTCGCGCAGGCACTCGGAGGGCACGACCTGGCGCCCGAGCTTGAGCACCAGGTCGGCGACGACGACCACCAGGTCGGCGTTGCCGGTGCGCTCCCCGTACCCGTTGACGCAGCCCTGCACGTGGGTGGCGCCGGCGCGGACGGCGGCCAGCGAGTTCGCGACGGCGCAGCCGGAGTCGTTGTGCGCGTGCATCCCCACGCGCGTGCCGGCCGGGGAGGCGGCGAGCGTCGCGGCGACGACCTCCTCGACCTGGTGCGGGAGCATCCCGCCGTTGGTGTCGCACAGGACGACGGCCTCGGCGCCCGCCTCCACGGCAGTGCGGACGACGGCGAGGGCGTGGTCGCGGTCGAGCTCGTAGCCGTCGAAGTAGTGCTCCGCGTCGAGGAAGACCCGGCGGCCGTGGGCCACCAGGTGCGCGACGGTGTCGCGCACCATGGCGAGGTTCTCGTCCTCGGTGGTGCGCAGCGCCAGCTTCACGTGCCCGACGTGGCTCTTGGCCACCAGCGTCACCACGGGGGTCTGCGCGTCGAGGAGGGCCTGCACCTGGGGGTCGGTGGCCGCCGAGCCGCCGGCGCGGCGCGTGGCGCCGAACGCGGCGAGCACCGCGTGGCGCAGGTCGAGCTCGGTGCGGGCCCGCGCGAAGAACTCGGTGTCGCGGGGGTTGGCCCCGGGCCAGCCGCCCTCGATGAAGCCGACGCCGAGCTCGTCGAGGTGCGCGGCGATCGCCAGCTTGTCGGCGACCGAGAGGTTGAGGCCCTCCTGCTGGGCGCCGTCGCGCAGGGTCGTGTCGTAGACCTGCACGTCGTGGGCCGTCGGGCTGGTCGGGCTGGTCGGGCTGGCCGGGGTGCTCATCGTGGGTCTCCTCAGACCAGGCGGTGCATCCAGCCGCGGCGGTCCTCGGCGCGGCCGTACTGGACGTCGAGCAGGGTGGAGCGGACCGCCTCGGTGATCTTCCCGGCGGTCTCGGCGTCCGCCGCGGCGGGCTTGGTGTCGCCGCCGTCGACGAAGCTGCCGATCGGGGTGACGACGGCGGCCGTGCCGCACGCGAACGCCTCGGTGACCTCGCCGGAGGCCGCCATCGCGAGCCAGTCGTCCAGCGCGACCCGCTGCTCGACGGGCTCCAGGCCGAGGTCGCGGGCGATCTCCAGGATCGAGTCGCGGGTGACGCCCTCGAGGATGGAGCCGCTGAGCTCCGGGGTGAGCAGGCGCCCGTCGGAGGTGACCAGGAAGACGTTCATGCCGCCCAGCTCCTCGACCCAGCGCTGCTCGGCGGCGTCGAGGAAGACCACCTGGTCGCAGCCGGCCGCGTAGGCCTCCTGCTGCGCCAGCAGGGACGCGGCGTAGTTGCCGCCGCACTTGGCGGCACCGGTGCCGCCCGCGGCCGCGCGCGTGTAGGTGCGGCTCACCAGCAGCTTCACCGGCCGCGGACCGGAGGTGAAGTAGGAGCCCGCCGGCGAGGCGATGACGAGGAAGTCGACCTTCGCGGCAGGGCGGACGCCGAGGAACGCCTCGGAGGCGAACATGAACGGCCGCAGGTACAAGCTGGTCTCGCCCCCGGTGGGCACCCACGCCTCGTCGGCGGAGACCAGGGCCTCGAGGGAGGCGAGGAAGTCGGCCTCGGGCAGCTCGGGCAGCGCGAGCCGCCGGGCGGAGCGCGCGAAGCGGGCGGCGTTCGCCTGCGGGCGGAAGGTCCACACGGAGCCGTCGGCCCAGCGGTAGGCCTTCATGCCCTCGAAGACCTCCTGCGCGTAGTGCAGGACCGCGGCCGACGGGTCGAGCAGCAGGGGCCCGTACGGCTCGACGCGCGCCTCGCCCCAACCGCCCTCGGCGGTCCAGACCGCGTGCGCCATGTGGTCGGTGAAGTGCTTGCCGAAGCCCGGGTCGGCCAGGACCGCGGCCCGGTCAGCCTCGGGGACGGGGCTGGGGTGGGGCTGGCGCTCGAAGGCGAGCGGCGCGGCGGCGCTGTCGGCGGACATGCTGCGGAAGCGTAGCCTCACCGCCCGGCTGGTCGGACGGCCTCCGGCGCTCAGGGCGGGGCCTCGCGCTGCCGATGCTGGCGGGGTGGGGGAACCGCGACCGTCCAGGCGCCTGGAGGTGGTGGCGGTCGCGCTGTGCGCGACCGCGGCCCTGACCGTCCCCCTCCTGCCCCACCACCCGCTCGCCGGCGGCGCGGCGGTGGTGGCCCCGGTGCTGCTGCTCGCGGTGGTCGCGCTGCGGCGCCGGATGGTCTGGACGGCCGCCGGCGCCGGTCTCATGGCCGCCGGCGACGTCGTCTTCCGCGTGCTCTGGTGGGTGCACGGCGACCCCGTGGTGCCCTCGCTCGCCGACGTCGGCTTCGTGCTCGGGTACCTGGCGCTGCTGCGCGCAGCGCAGCTGGCCGCGGGGCCCGGCCGCAGCGGCGCGTCCCTGGACGCGCTCATCGTGGTCGTCGGTCCCGCCGCGGTGGTCGCCGCGGCGGTCCACGCCCCCCTGGCCGCGCTCGCCGCCACCGGCTCGACCGTGCAGACCGCGCAGGCCCTCGTGGCGCCCGTCTTCGACCTGGCGCTGCTCGTGCTGGTGGTCCGCGCGACCGTCGCGGGAGCGGTCACCCGGCCGGTGGCCGCCCTGCTGCAGACCGCCGTGGTCCTGCTGCTGGTCGGCAACGCCGGCTACCTGCTGCTGTCCCGGTACGCGTACGACCTCGTGGGCCCGTGGCTGGGCGCGCCCTTCGGGCTGGCGTTCTCGCTGGCGGCGCTCGCCGTGTGCTCGTGGTCGCGGCCCGCGCCCGCGGCCCGGCCCGCCCCGGGGAGCTCGAGGCTGGTGCTGGCGCTGCTGCCCGCCTCGGCCTGCCTGCCCGCGGCAGCGCTGGTGGTCCAGGGCCTGCTGGGCCTGCCGGTCGACTGGCAGGTGCTCGGCACCGGCGCGCTGCTGGCAGCCGTGCTGAGCACGCTGCGGCTGCACAGCGCCCTGCGCGTGGCCGCCGAGAAGTCCGCGGCGCTGGAGCGCCTGGTCGGTGTCGACGACCTCACGGGACTGCCCAACCGCCGGGCCTGCAGCGCCGCCGTGGAGCGGCTCTGCGCGCAGGAGGGGACTCCCGTGGCCCTCGCGCTGCTCGACCTGGACAGGTTCAAGGCCGTCAACGACTCCCTGGGGCACGCCGCCGGCGACGCCCTGCTGCGCGCTGTCGCCGGCGCCTGGTCCTCCGCCCTGTCCGCGAGCGCGGCCCTGCACCGCTGGGGCGGTGAGGAGTTCGTGGTGCTGCTGAGCGGACCGGACGCGCTGCGGGCCGAGGCGCTGGTCAAGGACGTGCGGGTCGCGACTCCCGCCCCCCACACGGTCTCGGCCGGCCTGGCGGTGCGCCGTCCCGAGGAGGGGGCCGCGTCGTTGCTGGCCCGGGCCGACGCGCTGCTCTACCGCGCCAAGGACTCGGGGCGGAACCGCGTCTGCGCCGAGGTCGACCGGGACGACGCCCACCGGGACGACGGCGCGGGCGCGCCCGGCCTGGGTGCGCCCGCGTCGTCGTCGTCCTGAGCCGTCCCCGCTGAGCGGTCCTCGGCCTCAGCCGAGGCGCGCGGCCAGGGCGTCGCCGACCTGCGAGGTCGAGCGCTTCGCGGCCCCGCGCTCGGCGAGGTCGGCGGCCACGGCCGCCTCGACGCGGGCCGCGGCGTCGGCGTGGCCCAGGTGCGCCAGCAGCATGCCCACGCTCAGCACGGTGGCGGTCGGGTCGGCGACCCCCTGGCCGGCGATGTCGGGCGCGGAGCCGTGGACCGGCTCGAACATCGACGGCGCGGTGCGGTCGGGGTTGATGTTGCCGCTGGCCGCCAGGCCGATGCCGCCGCAGACCGCCGCGGCGAGGTCGGTGACGATGTCGCCGAAGAGGTTGTCGGTGACGATGACGTCGAACCGGCTCGGGTCCTGGACCAGGTAGATCATCGCGGCGTCGACGTGCGCGTAGTCGGCGGTGACCTCGGGGAAGTCGGCGTTCACGCGCTCGACGGTGCGGCGCCACAGGTGCCCGGCGAAGGTCAGCACGTTGTGCTTGTGCAGCAGCGTCAGCTTCTTGCGGGGGCGCGCCTGGGCGCGGGCGAAGGCGTCGCGGACCACGCGCTCGACCCCGAAGGCGGTGTTGACGCTCACCTCGGTGGCGATCTCGTGCGGGGTGCCGACGCGCAGCGCGCCGCCGTTGCCCGTGTACGGGCCCTCGGTGCCCTCGCGGACGACGACGAAGTCGACGTCGCCGGGCTCGGCCAGCGGGCCGCGCACGCCCGGGAAGAGCTTGCCGGGGCGCAGGTTGACGTAGTGGTCGAGCTCGAAGCGCAGCTTGAGGAGCAGGCCGCGCTCCAGCACGCCCGAGGGCACCCCCGGGTCGCCGACGGCGCCGAGCAGGATCGCGTCGGCGCCGCGGACCTCCTCGAGGACGCTGTCGGGCAGCGTCTCGCCGGTGGCGTGCCAGCGCCGGGCGCCGAGGTCGTACTCGGTGGTGGTGATCGAGGTGCCCGAGGGCTCGACGGCGGCGCGCATCACCTTCAGCCCCTCGGCCACGACCTCCGGGCCGATGCCGTCACCGGCGATGACGGCGAGCTGGACGCTCGAGGGCGCGGAGGACGACGCGGTGCTGGTCATGACCGCAGAGGCTACCGACGGCCCGAGACCACCCCCTCCACCCGCCGCGGTCACGGGCGGGTGGGGGTGGGCTCACCGGTCTGCACGGCCCAGAGCGCGGCGTAGGCGCCCCCGAGCGCGACCAGCTCGTCGTGCGTGCCGCTCTCGGCGACGCGGCCGCCGGACAGCACCCAGATCCGGTCGGCGTCGCGCACGGTGGACAGGCGGTGGGCGACCACCAGCGCCGTCCGCGTGGCCGTGACCCGGGCCAGGGACCGCTGGATGGCGGCCTCGGTCTCGGTGTCGACGGCGGAGGTCGCCTCGTCGAGCACCAGCAGGGCCGGGTCGCGCAGCAGCGCCCGGGCGAGCGCCAGGCGCTGGCGCTGGCCGCCGGACAGGGTCTGGCCGCGCTCCCCCACCACGGTGGCGTAGCCGTCGGGCAGGGCGGCGACGAACTCGTGGGCCTCCGCGGCGCGGGCCGCCTCCTCCACCTGGGCGTCGCTGGCGTCGGGGCGTCCGTAGGCGATGTTCTCGCGCACCGTGCCGTGGAAGAGGAAGGCGTCCTGGCTGACGTAGCCGATGGCGCCGCGCAGGGAGTCCCAGGTGAGGTCGCGCACGTCGCGGCCGTCCAGCAGCACCGCGCCCGAGCGGGGGTCGGCGAAGCGCAGCACCAGGCGCAGCAGGGAGGACTTGCCCGCGCCCGTCGTCCCCACCACGGCGTGGGTCTCCCCCGCCGGGACGGCCATGTCGAGGCCCCCGGCAGGGCCGCCCAGCACGTCGGGGCCGTCCTCGTACCCGAAGCGGACCCCCCGCAGCTCCAGGGCGCCGCGCACCGGCGCGGGCAGGGCGCCGGCCCCCTCGGCCGCCCGCGGCTCCAGCTCCAGCAGACCGAAGATGCGCCGCGTCGACGCCATCGCGCGCTGGTAGAGGTCGAGGGTCTGCCCGAGGTCGGTCAGCGGCCACAGCAGGCGCTGGGTCATGAAGACGAGCACCGTGAAGATGCCGACCTCCAGGCGCCCCTCGAGCGTGTAGTACCCGCCGAGCAGCAGCGTGGCGGTGAACCCGGCGAGGATCGCCATCCGGATGAGCGGCACGAAGGCCGAGCTGGAGCGGATCGCCCGGGCGTTGGCCAGCCGGTAGGCCCGCGAGGCCCGGGCCACCCGGGCGCTCTCGCGGCCCTCGGCCGTGAAGGCGCGGATCGTGGCGACGCCGCCGAGGTTGCCGGCGACGACGGCCGCCACCTCTCCCGCGGCGCCGCGCACGTCGGCGTACAGCGGCTCCAGGCGGCGCTGGAACCGGACGGACCCCCAGGCGATGACCGGCACGGGCAGGAAGGCCAGCACCGCGACCTGCCACGACGTCGCACCGAAGACGACACCCACGAAGACCACGGTGAGCGCGGTGTGGAGCACGGTGCGCGCGCCGACGTCGAGGAAGCGCTCGAGCTGGTTGACGTCGTCGGACAGCACCGACAGCACCTGGCCGGACGGCGTGCGCTCGTGCCAGGAGACGTCCATCGCCTGCACCCGGGTGTAGGCCTCGGTGCGCAGCTCGTCCTGGACGGTCTGGGCGAGCCCGCGCCACAGCACCGAGGCGGCGTAGTCGGTGAGCGACTCGACCACCCAGACCGCCGCGTTGACGGCGGCCACCACCACCAGCTGCTCGAAGCGCCCCTCGATGCCCAGGACGGTGCCGACGAAGGAGTCGCTGCCGCGCACCACGATGTCGATGGCGACCCCGAGCAGGAGCTCGGGCGCGACGTCGGCGGCGGTGTTCAGCGCGGTCATCAGCACCGCGAGCGCGAAGCGGGGGCGGTGGCGGCGGTGGTGGCGCCACAGGGCGCGCAGGGGCGGGGCGGAGCCCAGGGGCGCCGTCGTCGGAGCGGTCACGAGCATCCAGCGTACGTGCCGTGTAAGGATCACCTAACTTCCCGCGCGGGGGGTGCAGGTGCCACGCTCGGCGGTCGTGGGCATCGAGACCGGACACCTCCGCGAGCCCGGCCGCCCGGGGCACGTCGTCCTGGCCCGGGCCGACTCCGCGCCCTACGGCTCCCTGCGCTCGCGGCCGCTGCCGCGCACCGAGCGGTACGCCCTGGGCGAGGGGCTGCGCCAGGAGGTCCCCCGCTCGTCGCTGGCCGAGTGGCGCCCCGCCGACGGGCGCCGCAGCGTGGTCGAGCAGGTGCAGGAGGCGCACCAGGGCCGCCTGTCGCGCCTGGTGCCGGTCCGCGTGGGCCGCATGGTCGCGAGCCCCTACGGCTTCCTGCGGGGCACGGCGGGCCTCATGGCCGAGGACCTCGCCACCCTGCCGGCGACCGGAGTCACCCCCGTGATCTGCGGCGACTCCCACATCGGCAACGTGGGTCTGTACGGCTCCCCCTCCCGGGACCTGGTGCTGGACCTCAACGACTTCGACGAGGCCCACCCCGGCCCGTGGGAGTGGGACCTGCGCCGCCTGGTGGCGTCCACGTGGGTCGCCGGGCGCCAGGCGGGGCTGTCCGAGCACTCGTGCGAGACGGCGGTGCGCGCCGCGGTGAAGGCCTACCGGGAGCACCTGCACGAGCTGGCCGAGCAGCCCCTGCTGGAGCGCAGCTGGACCAGCTTCGGGGTGGACCGCCTCGCGGAGGCCACCAAGGACCCGAAGCTGCGCCACGAGGTGGACCGCGCGGCCAAGCGCGCTCGGCACCGCACCTCCGACCGCGCGCTCCCCCGGTTCACCGAGGTGGTGGCCGAGCCCGCGAGGGGCGGCTGTGGCGGTGACGGGCCGTCCTTCACCCGCCGCATCGTCGTCGAGCCGCCGCTCATCACCCGCCCCGAGGACGACGACGCCGACCTGCTCGCGGAGGCCCTCGACGCCTACCTGGGCACCCTGGCCCCGCACTGGGCGCGCGTGCTCGGCGGGTACACGCTGGTCGACATCGCCCACAAGGTCGTGGGGGT
>Ga0325403_1007241_pt1 | contig 10595 bp, 12 predicted proteins | sample PopdelMetagenome_19_FD_205665 | JGI IMG/M metagenome (GOLD analysis project Ga0325403, IMG submission 205665) | Populus deltoides microbial communities from Bellville, Georgia, United States - Xylem-PdKOR-R4 | ecosystem: Host-associated > Plants > Phyllosphere > Stem > Wood/Secondary xylem...
AGCTACATTCCTGATGAAAGAGGAAACTTCATTCAAATACTCCTCATATCTATGACGGTTGTTGGCAATCCTGGCAGCCTTCACTCGTAGCTCATTTGCCTTTCTAGCCACCATGTCAATTAGCCTATCAGTTTGTTCAATCTTGTAATGGAACAAGGTGTTATCTTGAAGCAGTGTTCCATTACTAGCGGCTAATGATTCATTGTTTGTCTCTAAAATTTGAACCATCTTTTCCAACTGCTGAATCTGCTTTCTAACCCTTTGCGATTCTTCCTTCTCTATATCAAGCTCTGCCACCTTAGTGTTTAGTTGTACGTCGAGGCTGCTGATATAGTCTTGCCATTCCTCAAACTGCTATTGCATCTTCTTTGCTTCTTCCTCTCGAGACTCAAGCTCGGCTTGTATCACAGAAACTCGATTTCTCATACCATTTATTATGTCCAGGTATTCCTTCATATCCGACTCAGCTATCCTCCTTGCTTCTCTCTCATCATCAGCTTGGACATGATATCGAGTTCTTAAGCTCCTTTCTTCTTCAATGGTGAGTTCTGCCAATCTGTTCTTCTCTTTTTCAGCTTCCCATTTTAATTTATACTGGTCCCTTTCTTTCTTCAGAGAAGCTATTATCTCTTTGTCAGCAAACTTTCTATTTTCTGAGGCCCTTTTTAAAGTCATAAATTCCTGCTCCATCATTACATGTTTATTCACCAACTCATCATACTTGACCTTCCCTTCTTCCAGTTGCTTATTTGCTTCATGCTGGTTCTTTCTCAACTTAACAATTTGCTCATCTTTTTCCTTCAATTGTTGATCTAGAGAGGCCTTCATCTCCTCTTCTTTCAAGAGTTGGTTTTCCAGGAATTTCTGATGATTTTTGCTCTTGCTAAGCTCAATCCTCAGCTTATCCAGTTCTTCTTGGAGATCTTCCTCGTTGTTGACCCTTTTTCTTTTGAGCTCCAACGTCACGGATGACTTATCTTGGGTTACCCCTAGCTCTGTTGCCTCTTGAAGTATTTTTAATGAATTGCCACTCCTCCATATTGAATAATTGGAGCTAACTGAGAACTCTTTTTGAAGCTCCTCTTTGTGGACCAAAATAGGCTGCTTCCAGTCATTTCTGATTGCGTCTAACTTATCCAAAGAACTGGCTTCTTTAAACGGACTGGTATATTCAGCTAATCCCCAAGTTATTGGTACGTATTATACTCCTCCAAACTGTCTAGCCACCAATAATGGTGATTAGTTGATATAACCAGTCAAGCCAATTAATGGGACCCATGCTTTGTCGCCACAACTCATAAGGTAAGATGAACCACTTACCCAAGGAGCTTTCCATCTGAAATTACTTTGGGGAAGTTCTTGGTATTTCTCTACCCACGCTTTTTCATCCAAATTACTCCACTCTTCAGTCAGCATCAGCTCAAGAGGCCTCATGTTAAACCACCAGAAATTATTGAAGACTTCTTTTGACGCTTCCAAATGGCTTACTATCCACATGAATAAGAGAGGAATACAACATCGCATCGCCCCTTTCCCATGCAATCTACAATGATTTAGAGATAGGAAGGTTTCAGCTAAGACAGCTGAAGTAGGGTTATTCTTTGTCTCTTCAAATTCGAGGAAGGCGTTAGCAGCTTCAAGGCTAATAATTCCAGCGGCTTCTGAAGGAAACAGAACCAACCCAAAGATGGCAAAAGCAATTATCTGATATCTTTCTTCTCCCAACTTCCCTTTTTCCTTATCTGTCTTCAATTTATTTTCGATCATTTTCCACTTGAACCCTCCATTGGATGTCATGTACCGATCAATTTGATCCAAATGTAGAAGTTTGGCAACTACTGCAGCTGTACTCTCAATTCTTTGCCTGAAGTACACTTTGTAAGGGTCATTCAGAAAACTCAAGATCTGAGCATACTCTTCAAGAGTAGGGGTCATATCAATATTCCCGAAGGTGAAACATCTGTAGCTTGGATCCCAGAAATGCATCAAGGCTTTGACTGCTGAAATCTGAACAGGCATTCTTATTAGATGAGCGATTCTTCCATACTTCTTCTCAAACAGATTCTCATCAATATATCCCAGAATAGGGGCCAACTTTTTTATGCTGTCTACGGAGCAGTGCACTTTGGTTATGTGTGGTAATTCTTCAACCTTGGTTCTTGGGCAATCCCCTTCGACTAATTGCATCATCTCAGATCTTTCCCCATATTCCGAAAAGGTAAGGGAAGTCATGGTCTTAGCTCAAAAATCCTGTAAAGTTCAGACAAATTCTAGGTTATTATATGAGGGATATGTTTTCTAACTGGTCTCAAAAGGTCTATGAACTGCCCAGTGACTACCTTTCATGAAGGCAGTATGGGGATTTATAAGGAATGGTTTGGGCACTATGTGACCGCCATCACCAAGTAAACACTTAGCTCATAGTTGGATGTTTCACGAATCTGAACCCCGACTGAAAGTCATGAGGTAGACCGCTACTCCCCACCTATCCTAGAATTGAGTCTTCTTGCAAAATTAAAAATGCATGAATGCATTAATCTTGATGTATTTATGTATGAACAGGAAATAAAAGTGTTGAAACAGTAAAGTTAAACAGACCAAAATAGATAATTAAACAAACAAAGCTTAGTCCGACCAAACAAGGCGTCCCCAGTGGAGTCGTCATTCTGTCGCACGTTAGCGCGCGGTGTCGGCTGGCGATTTTCTAGTTCATTTGTTTGGTTCATTAGGAGTCGCTACCTAGTATTATGGTAACTAGGAACCTATGGTCTGCGAGAGTCTGGGTAAGGGACTGGTTGTGCAAGGGGAAGACGCATCACCCCCAGTGCACCCTACCTAAGGTAGACTGCATTGTTATTTGATTTTTTTTTAAGTCGAGTTTCTATTTGTTGGTCTTTTCTAGGGTTCAAGGTAGATCTCTCTTCATGAGAAAGTCTCTACCTTATTAGATTAAATCCTAACCGTTCTAAAGTCTAAATTTTAGCATCGTATTTTATTTATACCTTGTATCTTTAATACTTGAGGGTGTACTTTATCGTGTAATTTTATACCCGTCAAATATTAAAGTCTACATCTGGATCCTAGAAAAAAAAGATTGAAAAAGGTTTTTGATATTTTGGCCAAACCTTAATGGATGACCATAAACTAGTTATGATATCCATTTTTTTTATTTTTAAAACATGGGAAGATGCAAGTTTTTTTTAAAAAAAATAAAAATATGCTTGTAAAAGTATTTAGGTTTTGGCCGTATGCATGAAATTCCTTTTTTTTCTATATTTCTTTTGGAGAAAACCAGGTATTTTAATACCGGACTTGTATTTTACAATGTAAATATACAATTCGATATTATACAAAATTAGTAGAAAAATATTTGAGAAAATCACAAATTTTTCAAAAGGATTATGGAAATTTTTTGGAATTTTTTTTTGTTTTTTTTTAATATTATAATATTATAATATAATATTATAAATAAATAAAATAAAATAAAAATCTACATGGGCTGGGCCGGCCCAGCTAACTGGGCCAGGCTCAGCCATAGAAAAGGTTGGACCGATCTCGGCCCGAAATGGTGGGGCCGACCTCTGCCCAATACTTTTTATTTATTTCTTTAGAGCCGGGCTGAACCCAGCCCAGAACTTTGGGCTGGGCCAGACTCAGCCCAGCCCAACGTCCGCTGCATGTGCAGTGGGCGTGAATTATAATTCACGCCCATTGTTCACACAGTGAACAGTAGGGAGGAGGAACAAGAAGAGGGGGGAGGAAGAGGAAGCGGAGAGTTACCTGGCGTAAGGGTGGTCTGACCGAAGAGGACGACGTGGTGCAAGCGGTGGCAATGGTGGAGAGTTGAGCTGCCGGGGTTGCTGCTGCTGAGTTGCAGGTGTTGCTGCTGTCACGGACGGTGCTGCAGTCGCTGGCGGTTGGAGCGGATGAGGAGAGAGTCGCCGCATCTACTGCTGCTGGTATGGGTAGAAACCGCTGGAAAGGGTGGTCGCTACTACTGTTGGAGTCACGGTGGCGGAGAGGGAAAAGTTTTTCACAGAGAAGAGAGAGGGAGGGAGAGGTGGTGCAAACACCACGTAAGGTTGTTAGAGTGTCTGGCTGTGATGAAGGTTGTGTTGGGAGGGACGGTGGTGAGATTAGTGGCGGCCGAAGGTGTAGCTGAGAAGGAGAAAGCAGAAAATGATGAAAAACAAGGGAGAATGGCTGATTTTTTGTCAACTTTGCACTCGATTTTCTTCTTGCTCCGAACATGCAATTTGCTCCTATTTATAGGCGGTGGAAGAGGGAAATCTTGTCTTTACGAGGGAAAAATTTTTAGCCTTTTATTTGAATGGAAGAATCCAGACCGTCCGTTCAAAGTGTGCTCCTCGAACAGCCAAATTTGACAGTCTAAGGCTGCCCAAGGTGGCCACTTTAGGCCGGTCATCAGAGCCGTGTTGATGTTTAAAGGCCTGAACGGATAATGCTAGGAGATAGAGGAGTTTCAAGTGGCCATTTTGGTGCATGATTTGTCAATTTTGGGGCACAAACGAGGCATTCAATGCACCTGTGAAACTGCTACCCTGATAGCTTCATCGGGGAAGATGATGAACAGTGACCAGGCGACGCGTTGCCTGGTCTCTTCTCTTTTTTTTTTTAAATTCCAAAACGACGCCGTTTTGGGTTAAAATTAGGGATTTTCACCGATTTTCAATTTAGTCCTCCAACGTTCAATTTCTTCCAATAGAATCCCTAATTGACCCTCAACTTCTGATTTAATGCAATTTGGTCCTAGCCTAACTTCAATGTCAGACCCGGATTTACGCGCCTTTTGCATTATGGTCCTTAGTCTCGGATTTATGCAATTTCGTCCCTAATTGACCATTAAACTTTCAATTTCTTCAATTTAACCCCCGGATTTTGTCAATTAAACCCCTATAGTTTGGCGCCTTTTGCAGATTGGTCCTTGATTTTGAATTTTGTCAATTTAACCCCTAATTGACCCCAAAACTTCAATTTTCTTGCAATTTGGCCCCTAATTTCAATCAATTAACTTGGTAAAAATTAAATTTGGTCTCTTAAAATTCCAATCTTTTCAATTATGCCCAAATTAGGCTCCCAAACTTAATTTTTTACCAATTAAGCCCCAAATAAAATTAATTTGACCCATTTAAAGTATAATTAAGTCCTTGCACTTAATTAAATTCTTCAATTGGACCCAAATTAATTCTTAAACATAATTAAAATTTAATTTGGCCTATGATTAAATCAAATTGACCTATTAAAAATTAATTATGTCATTGGACTTAATTTTTATGCAAATTCGTCCAATAGTCATTTAATTTAATCTTGAATTTGCATTTTTTTCTCCATTTTTGGGCATAATGGGGCACAATTAGGTCTTGAATTTCCTCTAAAAATTGCAACTTGATTTCCCTGCCTACTTTCTCCATGTTGCCAGCCTTTATTATTATTTTTTGTCTTTATTTTGAAAAAAAGAAATTTATTTTGAAGAATAACCCAGAATTGGGTTATGACACTTAATATATTTTGAATTAATTAATTTTTAATAAATTTCATTTAAATTGTTGAAAATATATAATAATAAAAAGAAGGCCAAGAATGCGGTTCCAGGAGTCCTAAGGCGTCTAGGCCTTTAAAAATAAGCTTAGGCACGTGGGCCTAACAGCCTAAGTCTAGCGGAGGTGGTTGAAAAATCAAAAGTGTTTTTTTGACCGAAAAATTTATTTTCAACCTATTTTTCATCTAAAAACACCTAATAAACACCCCTAGAACATCAAAACAATTAATTTATCAACCTAAAAAAAAAGGTTTAAAAGCATAAAATTAAATTGAAAAATAAATTCTCTCTCAACCTTAATATTTTTTTCAGCAAAATGAAGGTTTAAAAACACCTCAATGAGACTCTTCTCGTCAAATGGAACTCTTCAACACTAAAATTAGCCCTTTTGTCACTATAATATGGTCAACTAATAATTTTCTCTTTCTTTCACAATTTTCAAATGACTTTCTTTTTTCTTTTTCAAGCATAGGGAATGGAACATAAAGAAAATGAAGTCTTAGAGTAAAATGTTAAAGTTCCAAACTAAAAGGACCAAAATTGAAAGTGGAAGAATTTTGAAGGCAAAAATATCAAAAAGGTGAGTGATGAATAGTAGGTTAAAAAGTTCATTTCATCCTTTGTGTCAATTTGGGTCCGCAGATTTTTAATTTTTTCAAACAACAAAATTGAATTTATTCTTGTAAAATTGAGCACCAACATAATGACATAATACTTTTTTGACACCACGATAATCTAATATAAAGTAAATCAAAATAAATTCTCAAGCTTAATTCTCATTCAGCACAATAAGAAAGGACATATTCAAATAAAAAAACTTCAATGACCAAAGTGAAAAAATAAGAACAAAAAAATAAGAAACATTATGTGAATTTATAGTGAAATAAGTTAAAGTCTACAATAAGACTCTAAGCTCTTTTAAGTTCCTCTAATAGGTTGAGACTATGCACAACATAGGAACTAAAAAACGATTACCATGGAAAGCTTAATAAGCAAAAAAGTGTTTCTATTTTCTTATGCTTTTTAGGGTAACTTTTTTTAATTGAACCATTTCATGCCTAAATTGCCTTTAAAATTACACTTTGCGTTTTATAGTTTAGTTTTTTTTTTTTAATCTTACCTCTATTCTTTCAGAAATTATAATTTGCATTTTAGGTTAACCTAAATTTTTAATTTTAACGAAATTATAAATCTACCCTTATATATAATATAACACAACACCACAAATCTCTCTCTAGGCTCAATTTCTTTCTGTTCAAACATGAATTCTCTCTCTTCTATCCATAAATACAAAATTGATTTTCATGGGTTATTGTCCATATAACACTAATGTAAATTAGTCAATTTCATTGTTAGCAAAAAAAATCATCTTTGTTAGCAAAAATACATTGGTGCCAACATATTTTTTTTAACACCAGATCCACTCTATTGAATTAGAGTGTTGATTTTATGGGTTTATACGAGGAGAAGGCCAAACATGTTAAGGCAGACCAAAAAGATTCCCACATCTCTCATTTTTATACCCAACATTCTTGCCTTTACTATAGATTTGTTGGTGATGATGTTGGTGTTAACGCCGAGCTTATCAGCTTGTCTTTACTTGTTATCTCTCTTAAATTGAAGAGCATTATTTCTTTATTGCTTGTTTTTCCTACCTCACTACTTACTAGTACTGCAAACCAAGACAAAATGATGATAGATGTCGGTGAGATCGTTCTCTTCGTCTAGGTTTTAGTTGATATGCTCTCATCTTTTTTTATATTGTCTTAGGTGAAATAATAAAGCATTTGTTGAAGATGAATTGGTTCTAAATGGATAAGGATATGATGAATACACACACACACACACACACACATGAGGAACTGGTAAAAGATGAAATGAGTTTTAGCAAGTGAGAGAGTTGGTGAAGGATTGAATTATTTGTATTAATTTAGAACAAACCATGGTAGAGATCTACTTTGATTCCTCTATCAGTGGTATCATACCAATAACATTGAATAAAAACACTTTATTAATCTCGATATGATATTACAATTCAATCACATCTTCTGACTTCCTATAATAATCAACTTCAAACTCGTTAAAAGTTGATCCCTTAACATAAACTCCACTATTATAGGTCTTTCTACCTTGACCATACTCTTTGGTATAAAAGACATATCCATTGATGAAAAACTCATTATAACACTTGACCTTTCTTTCAGGATCCAAACATAGTAAATTCAAACTATCACTAGCATTCTCTTCTAATTGATAAATCTGGTACAAGATTACAACGATTAACAAATAAAGAGAAAGGCTTATTGAAATTAAGTATTTCGAGAGATAAAAATTATTAAGTAGTGCTTACATGTGTTCTGAACCACGTGAAAAATTATTTATTTTGTAATTGGAAAATTTAAGATCCAGTTATAAGTAAATTTTGAGATAGTAAAAATTAATGATGTTGCATACGAGGATTTTTTCAATCTATTAGTTTATAAGAGTATGACAGAAAAATTATTTAGAAATAACAACATGTTAATATTATACTTATTGAATAAAATGTCTCAATTCATTTCTGTTAAGTAGCACATAATTATATCCATCTCTGAATTCGATTTCTGTCAAATATCTTCTCCTCACCATATGTTTTTTGTAAATGTCATCCAAGATGGGAAAATATTAAAAAAATCATACTTTAAGGCACTTCTCCAATGTCATCACGTCTTGGAATATGATTGATTCTTGTTTTTAAGTGAGACTCAAAATAGTAAGAGATAAATATTGAGATCTCTTCAACAATAAAAGCCTCACATGTCGAAGCCTCAATATTCACCTTATTTTTAACTCTTTTTTTAGGTTGAACAAATAGATGGAATAAAATGAATGTTTTAATTAAAAAAAACAATATAAATTTAATTAGGATGCATGTATAATCCCTAACCTCTTGAATGGATACATTTATCTATACTAGACAAGGCCTTCAATTTTGCTTCAAACTGTAAATCTATAGGTAGATGCTCTATTGGGTTGAAGAAAGATGAAGATAATATCATCTCAAATTTGCAGGTTGTCTGGACGATATTCATTTCAAGCTTCTCCATATGTTGGATATGCATCTTGTTAGACCATATATCTCTAAAAAAGTGATTGATCTCTGTGAGTGTATCTCATATTCTTTTTTACAATAAATCATAATAAGCAAGTTGAATGAGTGTTTGTATAAACGCATGACAATCATGACTCTTCATTCCATACAATCTGTCATCCTCCAAGTTCATTAATTAAGATATGTTCGAAACATATCCATCAAGAAAACGTGCACTCTTAAGTCATTGGTAGACAAGAAAATTATGCATTCTTGTCCAAGGCAAAATTGGCTTTGGGCTTTGTGACCAATGACTTATCATAAACCAACTCCATATTCTTACAATGACAAAACAAATATATATTCATTCTAACCTTCATGTTGTCATTTGTCTTCCATTTCATGTCCATTATCATGTTAGAATATTTTAAAACATGTTTTTTTCGATAAGCATGACATCCAAATTATGGTAGAGGATATTAGTCTTTTAATAAAAAAAACTCCCAAAAAATACTTTGCTTATCCAATTGTGGATCACACCAAAACTAGGAAACTTCTGCTTACCAAATTGAAAACCAAACATAATGCCCTCATACTGCAAGTCCATGTCATAATAATTTTTCACCTGACAGTGCAACATCTCTTTCAACTCTACCTGCAAAGAAGTCCTTTATATTCTTTTTATACTTATGATCGGTTGATAAAAACCTTAAGTGATAATAAAAAAAGATGTTTTACCACCATTTGTTAAGGTAAGGCCTTGTTATTTTTCATATAGTATGGACATGCTAATTTTTCATGTGTACTTTAACAAAAAACCATCCCATATGTGAAACAATAATTGATAGTCCACATCAAAGCTGCATTCATCTGAAAAAATTTGTTTTCTTGAATTATGACCAAATATGATCATAGATAAAAATATGAACTCTAACTTCATATATATCCCAGTAGTAAGTTGTAAATCATGGGTATCACTGGCCAGTAAGAATATGGTGCAACAAATAACCTAAATGAATTGAATCCGTCTGTATATAACCCAACACATACGTTCCACGTTTCCATTGAAAACTAAGGATGCATTCTATTAAACTGCTTTTAAGCTTTTCCATTGGAAGGGTGCATCATGATTTCATCCACCGCATCATGTGAATGATGCTATGTAATATGCTCAGTAGTGTTTAGAGACATATATAACCTTTGCAGTCTAAGAGTGATTGATAAGTATCTTAGTTTTTTATGTGCGATAAAAGTCTTTCCCCTTCCAGTTCTGGGCTTATATCAAGCATGCCCACAGGTTCTACACTCGCTCAAATCTATAGTTTCTAGATAGTACAACATACAGAAGTTTAGACACATGTTGATTTTTTGGTATCTTAAGCTAAGGGGTTTTATTATGGATTTAGCGGTATAAAAGTACTCTTTTAGCCTATTCCCTTCAGGTAAAATACTTCTCGCTCATTCAACGATTCTATTATAACTGACCTCACTCAGCCCATAATCTGATTTGATAGTGAACACATGTTCAATGATCGATAAATAACCATGATTTGTGCACCCGTCCATAATGATTTGTCAAAATCTTTCAAAATATCAAAAAACATGGCTGGATCTGTATTTTATTCTTCATCTATGATTAAACATTCACCTGCATCACCCTGATTCATTCTTATTGCATCCATAACCATAATCCTATAATGATTACTATTATCATTTACAACTCCATGCACTTTATTAGAACTAGAAATTGATCCAACCTTTTTTTTACCATGGTCTCATAAGAAACATATAGTTATCCATGTGCAAACTAACACAAATATTTTTCCATTAACCCTTTCGATTCAAGATGCCTCATAACAACATTTAGATCAATAAACTTTTTATTTTTACACATCTTACATGAACATCTAATACCACCTCCATTAATATTTTTCATTTTAAATAGTGCGTAATTAATAAAACCTT
>Ga0325403_1007242_pt1 | contig 10595 bp, 5 predicted proteins | sample PopdelMetagenome_19_FD_205665 | JGI IMG/M metagenome (GOLD analysis project Ga0325403, IMG submission 205665) | Populus deltoides microbial communities from Bellville, Georgia, United States - Xylem-PdKOR-R4 | ecosystem: Host-associated > Plants > Phyllosphere > Stem > Wood/Secondary xylem...
TTTTTTTATAAAATAATATTTAAATTACCCTTAAAGTATCCTAAACAGAAATTCTAATTAATATTTTTTTATAATGTTATATAAAAAATTATTTAAACTACCCTTAAAGTATCATAAATATTTTTTTATAAATTTTTTCTATTTTTTATATAAAAAAATTAAACTACCCTTAAAATATCCTAAACAAAAATCCTAATGAATTTATTTATTTATTTATTTATTTATTTATTTAAAATGAGTCTGGCTATGCCAAATTCAACATCATTGGGTTTGGTGACTAAACCAAACCTAATAGCCTTGAGTTTGACTGTTATTTCAGACCCTGCAACTTTTGGAATAAGAAACAGAAAACACATCCCCAATGGCATTAAGAATGGCTGTCAAGCCGAGTCCAACAACTTTTGGTATAAAAAACAGAAAAGACAACTCCCTATAACCCTCTTGACATTTACAGTATCATTCACAGTACAAACATTTTATATCTATTGTGTGGTGCACAATGCAATAAAACTATATACACAACACCAGCACAGTTTTTTCCCACGTATAATGAGAAAGAACTGCAAATCGGCAACAGATATCATCACTGCTTGATCTGCTAACTGTGCCAGACCAATTTACTCCATCTCTAGCTTAAAATAACAAGAAAATGCAAATGGAATTAATATAAATATGATTCATTGAGGTTTCTCCATGTACTTATCCTGCACTTACTAATGATCACATTCATGCAGCTAAATATCATATCAATTTAAAAATACTTGAAATATTTAACCATCAACATCAACTTCAGAATCATGCATCCTGCTCTAATAAAAATAAAAACTGAATCTGATTCAGATGACAATAGTTCTATGACACTTGGCCCTTGTGAATTCATCACCTTGTCAAAAGCAGATAGAAAAGCCAGTCTTGTATTTTCACCATTTCAATAGCAATGACTAAGCTATTTACTTCTTTTAATCACGAATGCTTCTTCACGTCTTCCTTTGACACATTATGAAGAGATATCTGGCAAACATTAAAAAAAAAACAAAAACAGTTTTTGTACAAAAAAATGAATCAGCCAATAAGAAGCTATTTCAAACAGAAACCACTTATGACAAATCATAGTCTGGGTGACAGGAAAATTTTTGGCATCGGAAATTCTAACATTTATCTGTACAGCCAGAAGAAGGTTCGGATAGATAGCACAAATGCTTTTTAAGAAACTTGTATCGTAGTTAAGAGGTAGTTTTTTATTTTCTTATCCATGTTACTACAAAAAGGTTATAGCCAAATAAGGCGGCACCTAGCTGTTGGTGATGAAGCACGGAATGAATGAATAAATATCTTGCAAGTTTCCTATAAAGACAACAGTTATATTATTCTGACACAGATTGTTATGTAATTGAAATGAGCTGTTCAACAAAAAAATTTCCCAGAGACAAACTTCGGTTTGAATTTAAAGGTTTTAATTAATGAGATAAGTGGCAAACATTTCAATCAGGGCTATGATAAATTTTTTTTTTTTTTGGATCACCAAAACCAACCACATCAGGTACAGTTTGCAAGTTAATACATATAGAAGTATCAAAGATAACGCACCTTGAAGAGATTTCTCAAAATCTTGAAGCTGTGAGATGAAACCAGAATTAGGTCCAGCCTGAGGCCTTTTACTCTTCACATGTGCCAAAGCTTCAGATAGTCTCATTCCATGCCTTTTCATCAAATAAGCAACAACAATAGTCACACTGAAAAGCAGGACACATACATTGAAACAAATTCAGTCCAATAAGAAGTATTGCATAACCCACTACTTTCAAACTACAACCATCTAAAGAAGCAAAATGAATTTTTTCTTTTCTTCAAATTTATTTCCAAAGTTATTCTTGAAAGGGATGCTCTTTATTTTATTAGAGGTGTGAATCCATGTAATTTTTCTAATGTGATAAATGCTATAGATAAAATTAAAAGAATTAATAACACAATCATAAAAATGATGAGTACGATTCAAAGAGTATCTCCTATGTTGGAACAGAAAATATGCTCATCCACTAGACACCTCCAATGGTTCTCCAATCACAATCAATGTATTGAAACATGTCATCACCGCTAAAACACTTGCTCAAGTCTTTTCCATATTTTTGACACCAACAATTGTAAAGTTAATTGCAAAATATCCAACACTACTGTGCCTTCATGCAGATATTATTATAAAATGAAATTGAATCTTTTAAGTCACATGAATGTATGATCACCAATTTAACAGTACAAAGGCTCAATGAATGTACTATCCGCAAGGTAAAAATTGACCAACCAAGTTGTAGGAACCAAATGTATTATTTATTAATTAATCCATCTAAAAAGTTATTCCCAAGGGGACTGATTGGTCAATGTTAGATGCATAGTATATTGCACTAACAAGATAGAGAACATGTTTCCTGAAAATCAAGTGACCCCTACAGGGAAAGATGAACCACCTTCGGGACCTTCCGACAAAGCAATGGACCAAAACACCACCTCCCTGCCTCTGGGCTTCGTCAATAAAATTGAAACACTTGTCGAAGTACTGCCTTAAATTGGTGTCATTTCTATCCGTGACTACCTCAAAAGAAACACCACAAAGAGTTGGTCAATTTGAGTTCTAGAAGCGGTGCAAACCATCACAAGCTCCATATGAATGAGAGAGAGAATTAAACATGGAAAGCTGATGCAAAGCAAGGAGAGATTACAACAAGATTGTGGGTTTGACAAGTAGTCTTCTTTACAGAATAGAGATATTACTTCAGCTACAACTAGATAATACATCAGATGCAAAGAGCAGACTGTAGCAGAGAGGAAAAAAATGGGGAAAGAAAAATAAATGCAAGGAAAACAAAGGAAAAAAGAAAATTGTTAAAGAAATCATCACTTGAGGTATGCCAGTGAAAGAGAATTACTAATACTATCACACCAGTTAGTAGGAAGGCACATACCTCCAATGACTTCATATACAAAATCATTTGGAAAAGAGGGAGGCAATGAATTAGCTACAGTTAAGATGTGTGTAATATTCTTGCTATTAAGTGCATCTTTGTTAGTAGCAGCACCCACAGAACCCAAGAATAGGCCCTGAGAAATCAAAAGAAATTACAGAAAATTCAGGCAAACAATTAAAATCCCAATCAAGACATCAATTAATAAAAACATCAAAGTTAACTTACCTCTTCAATCTGGCATGGAACATCATCTCCCTTAAAGAATCTAGCTACATTTATAACTCGCAAAAGTGCTGCTTCTTGATTCTTGATCGAATCATCAATCTGATTATTCATGGCTTGCAGGATAAGACTTTTATTTCCCGCTTGTTGCTTATGTTCTTCCTTGAAGTGAAGGAAGAGATTGTTAAGATTTAAATGATTAGCCAATTCACATTTCCAACTCTAGGTTATATCATATGAATAACATTGAATGTTTATTATCCCATATCACAATTACAACCTGGTACGACTATGAACACCAAACTATATTACTGAACAATTTACGGAACCATTCTCGAGAACCACATTATAACATTAATAACATTGTACTGGATTCTAATTTTACACAAAATAATGTAAACAACAAGGAATAGAAGTAGCCAAATTGGGAATTGAAAAGATGAAATCTTTACAACAAGAAATATAACAAGATCAAAACGTTTATTCTACAAAAGGATCAAATATACCAAAAACAACAAAAAATCCATCTGGGTATTCTTCAAGTTTCCACCTATTTAAGAAATAAACAAATGTAAAATGAAGAGGGAGAGAGAGAAAGAGAAGATTCTATTAACCTTCAAAGTTCAATCAAAAGAAATCTCTGAATCTCCTCGTCCACTCTAGTAGTGCTGGAAGAAGAACAACTAAGAGAATTCTCTGCGTACCCTCTATTTTGATCTTTTGAGTTCTGACACGTCCAAGTGTAAAATAAGAAAAAGATGAAGGGCATGTCTGTAAAGTTATTGGAAGGGCAAATTGGGCTATTAAAGAAAAAAGAGCCCTTCAACAGTTTCACTCCACTGGAGCCGTGATAAGCAAAATGAAAGCAGTGAGTGGTGGAAATGGAGAGTTTTGGGGTTGGAAATGGGAACATAAAAGAAGAAGGATAAAACAAAGTAAAGCATCGAAATCCTCTGATTCAGCAACAGGAAGAGGAGGAGGAGGTTACTGGTTCCCTTTAAAGCAAGCTGTGACCGCAGGTGCGCTTGCTCTTACTGGGGACACAGTAGCTCAAGTTACAGACCGCTGGAAAAAGAACAAGCCATCCAAACGACACTCCTATGACCAAGACGCTTCTCAGAATTCCAATGACAATCAGGTCAGTGTGTGTGTGTTTTCTTTTATTTATTATTTTTATTTTTTGCCATTTATTGGAAATGAATTTAAACATGTTGTTATGTTTGTTGATTTATTTAGCAGTAAATTTGAATAATTGATTTGTGTTTTCCTTAAACTTGGTTTGGAAAAAATGGCAATGCTATTAGCTTAGCTTATAAATTCAGTCTAATGTTGCAAGTCTACAACTATTTTGGTAAGTTTAGATGTTTCAAAATCAATGTAATAATTTTTACCATAATAAATACATGAAAAAGAAAAAAAAGGCAATATAGAAGGTATAAATTCACTACTTCTGTCTGAAAACTCATTTGGTTTGCCCAAGGCTATGGCTTGCGATTTTGTGTTCTAAACCCAACATAGAACTTATTGGCAGTGTTTTCTATGCTTGTGATTAGTACTGATTCTTAAACTTTTCTTTCATCTAATAAGACTTTGCACAGTCCAACCTTGTTTCCTACAGCAAGATAACATGGAAAGTATGCTGACCAACGCATAATATTGCGTTACTCTAAATATCACTGGAGACTACATTCATCCATTGCCATTTCATGTACTGGAAGTTTGCAGATGTTACTGATTTCTAATCTGGGCCAGCAACCTTTGTGATGCATTTAGGACAAGCCTATGTTGTTGTTTTTCAATGTTTATTCTTATCTACATAGTGTGCTTAAAGTTGTTTTGAGTTTGGATTTTGATGAAATGCTCTTGTTTAGGATTTTATTGGGATTTTCCTTTCTGATCATGATTGGCTTCGAGCCTTGCGAATGACTTCTTATGGGTTTCTATTGTATGGTCCTGGTTCTTATGCATGGTACCAATATCTTGACCGTTGTTTGCCAAAGCAGACAGTGAAGAATCTGATGCTAAAGGTACTAGTTTCTTTGGTTATCACTGTTAGCTAATCATAATCAGGATAAACTTGATAGGTCAAAGAGTAGCTTCTTTAAAAAATATGATGCAAATTCTTAGTTTCTTTTCAGGTTTTATTGAACCAAATAGTGCTTGGTCCATCGGTGATTGCTGTTATCTTTGCATGGAACAATCTATGGCAAGGGAAGCTTTCACAGCTTCCAGAGAAGTATCAAAGAGATGCTCTTCCAACATTGCTCTATGGTAATTCAAACTTTCATTGATTTGAAAACAAGTTTTTGTGTGATTTGATATTTGATATCTGGTTTCAATGCAGGATTTAGGTTCTGGATACCTGTCAGCGTATTGAATTTTTGGTACATCTTCTGCCCTTTTTTGGTGTGCCCTTTATAGTCCCTGGATTGAAACCCTTGAGCACAATGATGATTATATGAAGAACAGCACTCGGATTTTTTATCCTTTATTTTTTTTCTCAAATGCACAATTAACCACTCCTTTTTGGTGCTTTCATTTGTTACCTGGGGTTTTTGGGAGAAACAAATGCTAATATAGCTACAAAAACCTTTCTAAATTGGAGTATAACTGCTAGTGAGAAAAAATTATGTGATTTAAAACTTTTTGGTAAAATTTTTGTTTAACGCCATAAAAAAGCTGTGTTATGTTGTATATCAGAGTACAATTGTACACTTATATATTATGCATGCACATAAAATTCTCTGGCAAAATTCATAAAATTGATGTCTTAGAATTAGACTTATTTTCCATGTTGTTTATTTTGGCTAATTCTTTATAATCAACAGGGATTTCTTCCACCGACTTATTTCCCTCATGGAGCCAGGGACGTCAAAATATGGAAATCGTTTTTGTTAAACTTATTTTCACTAAAACAAGCAAGGTTTAAATTTCACAAGTTTTGTTCCACTTCTAAAGTTGGTGAAATTCACCAACGCACAAGGTTTTTTAGACACTGCATGCTTATGTTGAGGGACTTGTTTATGTAGAAGCTCTGATAATTTATTCCGCTCCTATCAGGGAGAAAAGCTTATAACTTCAAATTAACTTGTAAACTGTTCTTAAAAAATAAAAATAAAAACTTGATGTGTATGTTTCTCTGGCTTAAAACTCTTTCAAGAAAGCATCCGGTATGTGAGGTTATGAAGATTCACCTTGCTGCCAAACGCTCTCACGAAATTTATAAAGTCACCCTTATCAAACCATGGATATGGTAAGACTGGGGATATTTTTTTACTAGTTACATGAACATAGCATAATGTTTTCTCTCAGCCTCTCTGATCCAGTTACTTTTATGTGCTATGGGATTTAGAACCAAACCTGTGAAACAAATCTTCTAGAATAGATTTTGATTGAGGTTGCTAAAAAGGCATGCTCCATCTCACAAATCCTCTCATGAAGGTTCATTAATGACTGCCCAAGGACTATGGTGTGAACGAGGGTCAATACTTTAGTATTTATAAAGATAGCTTCCCCCGTCACGTTAGAAAACTTTGAAACTCCGATTATATGATTTTGCTTAACAACTATAGGAACATTGTTTGGGGGAGTCTGACTTTCCAAGATTATCAGGAGTGAAATTGATGGTGTTAAACTCCTAAACTTCATATGATAAACCTCTTCTTAGAACATGGTCCTGCAGCGCAGACTTTCTGCTATTGTTTCTTAGTAAGTGAATAGTTTTTTGAACTGCTGGCATGATTATGCAATATATCTGGCAATTTTGTAGGGCTGTCCCCATTCAAGCTCGTGTAGCTTTCATGTCCACGGGGTCTATATTTTGGAACTTCTGCTTGTCCTCAACATTGAACAAGTAGATTCATCATGTCAGCATTCTGAACATGAGGTTCGTTTTTCATATTTAAGAATGAGCTTTGTAATACTGTCTCTGCTTTTATTTTTATCCTTGTTATTTAAAATAACAATGTGAAACAGGTCGACCTTTCCTCCTGTGAAACACACAGTTAGGTAGACCATGATTGGCTCAAGAGAATGGCAGCTGTGAGCATTGATTACAATTTTAGAGCAACTTGAGATTTTTACCTATTTAAAAAACGAGCTTGGCTGTATGAGATTTTCTGAAAACATTTTGGTTTTGTTGTAATTCGATTGTATGAGAATAGAAAATAATTGTTCATTGACTAATAACCGAGCAGTATGCTGGAGGAAGTACAAAAGTTACTTGTGTGTCTTCCATCTGCTGATTTCTTTTCTTAATTGGGCAATGCCAATTCTCTCTCAAACCTTTTAATAGTTGGTTGGAGTACTCGTAAACCTGGGCAGGTGTTGTCCACAGGTTTATTAATTATGGTTTACGTTGTTTTTTATTGGAATAATAAATTTGATTCTAAAAGTATTTTGATGTTCTATTTTGAAGTCATTCAAAATGCAAACCCTGTAATGATATGGTCATATAATCCACATGTAAAAAAAACCAAATCACCAAATCATGGAAAGCATGATAGAAGAGTGGCATAGAAATTATGTAAACCAAAGCACTAATATTATTGGAATGAATCTCTATAAAATGATTAGCGTGAATTATAAATAAAAAGTATAATAAAGACATCACAATAATAGTTCAATTTCTTATTTGTCCCAACAAAGAAAAATATTGTGTTATATAAAACACAAGTTTATTCAAAATATTATAACTTCAAAGCAAACATAAGTACGAGCTAAATAATGTTATTTATAATAGGTAAAACAAACTTACTAAACAATTCTGGAAATAATAATAATAATAATAGAGTTCTAAATAAAATAGGTAAAATAACTATAAATTAACAACAAAACTAATATAAATCTTGCATAGTAGCTTCTAGATCTTATTTCAAGGCATTTTTAATTTTTGATTGATCTGAAATTTTAGCCTAATATAAAAAAACCCTCTCAAAATATCTGGTAAACTTTCAACTCGATCCAACATTCAGATTGAAAATTATGTTTGTTTAGCATAAAACTGCGCATTTGAAAAAATCAACCCAAAACTAACTTTAACTCTCCTAAATAAGCATGAAAATCTTTATAATACCTGTTGCCCCTTAATTTTCTTATAGGATATGAAAACTCCTAAAATATTATAACCTTTAAATGCCATTAGTCATCATTTCCTTGTGTAACTATGATAAATAAAGAATACTTATAAGAAAAGGATTTTAGAACATTAAAAGAATTATTGCCACACCTAAAAACTATATTGTTGTCTATTAAAGATCCTTGTAGAACTAGAAAACTCCTAAAATAAGTTGTTGACCATCCTTGTATCATTGGGAAAAGAGCCCTTCAAATAAAAATTCCACAAGTCAAAAGGCAATAAATAACAAAATTCACTTTGAACCTTCTTACCTATATTGTGATTCATTCTTAAACTTTGATTGACGTAAAATTTTAACCCCATGTAGAACAATATGTCTAGAAACACTAGGTAAAATTTCATCCCAATTAAATTGTCTAATTGATAATTATTGATGCAATCCTAACTTCAACACCAAGATATTCATTAGAGGTTCCATTAGGTCCAGTCACAAGACTTAGAGCAAAAAGATTCAAGAAGGTAGGTAATTAATGGACTTCTTCAAGATATATGAGTTAAGGTGGATTTTGAAAGGATATCAAAGAATAAAGAAACCTGATTAATTTGATTCATGTTTAAGAAAGATTTATAAAAGAGCATCCAGACATTACAAAAAGATTAGAATAAAGAAATTCAAATTTGCCAGTTTTGTCCTTTCATTATTGTTTTAATCATAACTGGAACTAAAAAAAAAAGGAATTTTGATACGATTCTAGTTACATTGGAAAGTAGACATCCGTATATTTCTAGCGATATATCGTAGACCTTTCAATTTGTCAAGAGAAGGAAGAATAATTCATTTGAAGTTGGGCTTTGATATTTGCAGCATATTATAAAATTCAACTTTAGTCTTGTTTTAATTAGTTTAGCTATGATCTATTTATAGTTTATTTTAGGCCCTGCAGCATTTAAGGATTTATTTGGGTTGTGTTTTATTTTATTATTTTAGTTATTTTGGACTTTTAATGTGTTAAGATCTATTTATCAAGTTTGGTTCCATTAAGTCAAATTAGGGTTAGCTTTTATACTGTATAAATCAATTGTTAACATCATTTTCTAGTTTATGAAATTTTCTATAAAGTTGTTGCATATTGTGTGCTTTATTTTCTTTTATGTAATTAAGTGATTTTCATACTAGATTCTTGATTGAACTTGCAAACTCTTCAAAGAATTAATCAACTTCATTGTGATTTATACTTCTTGTCCGTGTCTCGTTATAGGCGTAGGGTGGGGGTGAGTAATTGCATATAACTTCAGTTATCCAAGGCAAAGTTCTTGTTAGGTTAAGTTGCAAACTTTTCTTCAAACCTCAAATTAGCAATCTAAGAGACAATTCTGCTTCATTTTTGCTCGATAGCGTAAAACTAGATACTAGATAACATTACACTAAAATCTAAATTTGATTGTTCAACATTTGCATGGATCATATCATCCCCTCTCTCTTCAAGAAGATTCATCCTCAAATCATTTTGTGGTAGAGAAACATCACTAAAACTCTTATTATGAACATGACACCTCATATAGAAGATGCTCTCGTTGCTCCTCCAAATCAGTCATCTTATCTTGTAATTTCATTGTATTTTTCACCACAAGCACTTTTCTCACTCCAAATACACCTCATGATTGTTTTTCCCTTTAAACTAAGGAATCTTTATGTTAATAATTCCCATCACCCATCTTCACACTGCCTACCATTGTTTTCATCCCAATTAGTCTTTTTTCTCAAAACATCAATTACATCATCATGTCTCTTTCTTCTCTCTATCTTATCCTTAAATTCTTTATTACCCTTGTTTAACCTTTATAACATCTTTAAATCTTCAAAACACTCCAGTGATAAGAAGATTTTATTTTCTCACTCCTTCACGTGTTTACACTCCTCTCGAGTTTCACTCAATTAAGCTTTTCACTATAAAATTCAACACAACCAAAAAGAATAACTTAGTTGGGCAATCCAAATATAAATAATGAATTAATAAGCAACAAAAGCCAAAAACTATGATTACAAATCTAGGAGTAACAAGCGAATTTGTACGAGATATGAATATTTTTTAAGACATGAAAAAAAATTATAAGAAAATATTATGAAAACGAATTGATTGAAACCCAAACAACACTTTATTATATTTCTTGTCATAATTCAATTTTGGGTTTCCTCCAAATTGTCCTTTGATTAGTACTTAAAAGTGCATTTTTATCAAGGTTTTATATCATCATTTTGCACTTGAAGTATCAATAACTCCTTAACTAGAGCATGTTTTATAATAATAGATCTGATAATATAAGATAGCTTTAAT
>Ga0325403_1007249_pt1 | contig 10589 bp, 4 predicted proteins | sample PopdelMetagenome_19_FD_205665 | JGI IMG/M metagenome (GOLD analysis project Ga0325403, IMG submission 205665) | Populus deltoides microbial communities from Bellville, Georgia, United States - Xylem-PdKOR-R4 | ecosystem: Host-associated > Plants > Phyllosphere > Stem > Wood/Secondary xylem...
GGGGTGTTACACTTAATAAACTAAAGTTGTGCAAATAGTCGGTAGGTTTTTGAGGTAGAAGACAATTTCTGGCGTAGTTTATCTCCAGGTGGGAGATTTTTATGAATTGAGACAAATAACCCACAGTCAAACCAAAGAAGGCTGCAAATTAGTCTAGAAAGGAGGGGAGATTTTAGTGATGTAAATTAGGCTAAAAAAAGGAAAAACTCTAGTGGTTTGTCTGTCAATTTTTAGCAGAAATCATGATTGAAAATGGAGATGTTTGTCCTGCCATTTCAACTAGAAAGACAACTTGTGAAAGAAGAAAAAAAATACACAACAAAAGAGCAAGAGATAAGTGAGACAAATACATAGAATTTGAGAGTTCATTGGAGAGGTCTTTCTCCTCCTTCATAGTTGTAACTTTCCTTTTATCCTTGGTGAGTAAAATAAGCAGCTCTATTAGTGAGACAAATACATGGAATTTGAGGGTGATGGTTTTGCCACTCAACAAGCTTATTGAACACTCATCCAACAAATTTAGCACTCCTCAAGCTTGCGAAGTGGAGAGCTGTTATCACTTGCCAAATGCCAACACCATTACCCTCTACTAGCCTCTTAAATGCTTTAACTCACTCCCTTTCCTTCTATGTAAAAAAAGAGAAACCCAACTTTTTTCTTAGATACTCTAGGAAATGAAGCATGATAATTGAAGGAGCGAGCTTGATCAAAACGATATCTTGACTTTGGCCATGTTGTTTAAATGCAGTCAAACAAACAACACAGCTATTTTCTTAGTAACATAAGAGGACAATTTCTAATTCAAAGTATACTCATTTCTTCATATCATCTATAGTATTTGTAGTTGGTATATGATAGCACAAACTTCTCAGTAATGCAGTCATTTTGTCATTGTGGATGAAAAGAAATGCTTTGCTCATCATTGCCTCATCATCTAATCCCAAGGATACTTCTAGGTCATCTAAATCATGCAAATTTTTAATAATTATTTTTATTTTACAACTTTCATCCGCCAAATTAAGCAAGTTTCTAGTAGCATCATTTTCTTGTTCTGGTTATCCAAAAATAAGCAATCTTATTATCTACTTACAACATTAAAACAACATTTTAATATAGTATAAAATCAACAGAAAAGAAAAGAAAAAGAAAGAGAATTCAATATAAAATATTCAGCCACTGCAGCGATTTTTTATTACAGGGTTGTATATATTTCTAAGTTGTGTGTGTGTCTATGTTAACTCTAGTACAAACTATATGTGTTTGGTACAAACTAGAACAGAAAAAAAACATGTTTGTAGGGCTGACAGTATGGTTATGTAGTTTTCTGTGCCTTCTCATCAGTATTAGGATCAAATATTCTCCTGCAAGTTGATTATGGGCAGGAGCATACAACTAATTTGAATACAAAAAATAGGTTTTGGTGGAAAATTTCCCTCATATTTACTTATTAAAATGTTATCTCATCAATGATGTCAATCTAAATATTATATATCTTTAAGTGTTGTGTTCATGTCATTATTTCACAAATATATTAAAATTTGACCACCATACATTCGTGAAGACACTTTATTATACAAAAAAATAAAATTAAAAAATCTATTTAAATAAAATTAAAAATCAAACATTCAATTATAAATTAAAATCATACAAGTTTAGGCATTTAAAATCGTGCTATACCAATGAGGATTTGTTTTGAGGTAAAAGGAACAAAAGCTTTTATATAGCTTTCAATTAGATAACTTGAGAGGAAGAGTTAGGCCACAGAATCTGTTTCATTCTGGAATGTATTCTTCTTATGTGTAATGAAAACATGCGTTCATGATCAAAGTTTTTTTATGAAGAAGAAAAGAAAACTAAAGAACTATACAAACTCGCTGAGTCGAGGCATGAGTCATGCCTAATGCTAACCATGCAAATCTTTTTAGCAATGACATGTAGCAACAGATAAAACTGACAAGCTTGTCTATCAGAGCTGATAACAGTAAATGGTATTGATGCTTCTTCTTTTTTCCGAGGATTATCGGCCTTGGTGAGTGCTGCTAGGCTGTATTGCCCACTGCCAGAGCAATGTGCGGTGGTTTTATGGCTGAGGAATAGCACCCAACTGGTGTGACACCGATCGAGAAGAAAGACAGAAAAAATTCAAGCCCCATAATGCTACGAGTGCAAATATTTTTTAATTCAAATTGCTATTTACCAGACAAAAATGCACAACTGATACTGATGAACTATCAATCGATATTCCAAACATCAAATTTGATTGATTGACACATTACGTGTCTACCACTTGGCTCCTTCTTCATACATTGCTAACAATTCAGCCATTCTTTAACCTAGTCTATTTATGCTTCTGAACGCATGTTTGATCAATTTCAAGCATCAGCGAAAGCTATGATCCATGGTCAAAATGCTCCAAGCAGTTTTGAGTCTTCAAGTAACCTGGAGACTTGCTGTTTGGAGCTTCAGCCTTACAATTTAATGGATGAAACTGGCAATTTTGGAACAGCTCATCAGTAGAGAGAAGGCATGAAATTGGTAGGGATGAATGTTTTCTTGGATTAATTGGTAAATTTTCTTTGCCTTCTATAAAACAAAAGCACACAGTTAAGTAGAGTTTTTTTTTTAAAAAAAAACCGAAGTGTTGAATTGAAAATGTTAGTTACAAGTCATAATTGCATGGCACACAGGACCTGGTGATAATTTCAGCAGTAATAGTTTCCTAACAATGGAAATAAAGCTGTAAGCATAAAGGAATTCCTATTTAACCTGATCTTGGATAGTAGCCCTGTGTGTAACCTCCCACGTTGTAAGAATTAGGTTGTAGCTTTGCAAATGCGGCCTGTCCTTGCATTCCATCCTTCGCATATTGCTGCCAAAGTAGCTGCTCTTCCACTAACAGCTTCTGTTTCTTTTCCATCTCGGACATTTGCACGTAAGGTGGTGGTGCAACCGCAAGTGAGGCAGCAAATGGATCTGGGTTTGCTGATGTTGTAGCACTACTATTTGGGACTGGAGGTGCTGGCAAAGCCAACATTGCAGGCCTTCCAGCTGAACCGAGGGCAACACTACTAGCACTTCCATGAACTCCATAACCTGTCGCAGACATTTCTGCTGTTTTCACCCCATGTTGGTACATGCCATCAAGCAACATCATATCAAGACCACCAGCAAGAGTTACTTTCTGGCTTGTTAAATCGCTTGCTGATTGAACCAAAGTTGTCTCCCAATCTGCTGTATCATCATTGAAGGCTTCCCATGCAAGAGCTTGAGCAGGACCAGCTGGTGCACCACCATCAAACAAAGCTAAGGCCATATTATTTGCGTGTTCTTCTGTTGACAATGCATCATCATGCAAGTTCAACAAATCAGCCTCCTGTTGTGTATTTATTTCCTTTTTCTCCTCTTCCTTTGCTGCATCTTCCTGCACTTCTACGACAGGGGTCTCCGTGTAACTTTCAGGTGGTGGTAGTGCCTTTATTGCATTCATATCATCTTCACATTTTTTCCTCTCGTCAGTTTCATTCACTGGCTCTTCAAATGTAGCTCTCTTGGTTTGTGCCATTGTGGACTTGTCTTGAATAAATTCGTCCATTAGGTCAAGCTTCTTCTGTGTAATCTTCTCAATATCCGGGTACTCTGAAGTGCGTGCAATGCCAACAGTCTTGCACCAGCTATAGAAGTTGTCGAGTTCGTCCAACTGCTTTGAGACTCGGCAGAAGATCTCGTAAACCTTCACGGCCTCAGGAATCTCTAGTTCCATAAAACGATCAATCAAGATCCCCAATATTTCTGTTATGTCATAATATAACTGGATACTTTCCTTCACCGTTGAATAGAGAGCCACAATTACAACCCTGTTGTGCCTCGCCCCCCCTGGTTTAAGACAGGCAATGACAGAAATTGCAGATTGAGAGTATATATACTCATTGATAAAGTCTAATTTATTTGATAACGGATGCAGATGCAAGATGCCAGCATATGATTGGGAATTAATTTTTTTTAAAATTATATTATGTTTATTTATCATTCCAGGACAATTACCAAGCTTAAATTTTACAATCGCTGAGACCCCTGAAATACTTCATTAATTGTTTAGAACCGCGGCAGAATTCACCATATTTTTAAGGTCTTGTCAGGACAAAGGCCATAAATTTATGTTGCTCCAGAACCTTGAGTTGAGTCTTTTTTTTTTTTTCCAGATTCCTTAAACATCAAACAGAGAGCCATCTATACATGCATTGTATTTCCTGGGTTCTCCTCTCTCCATGGTACAATATTAATATTATTTGCTTGCAAGTTGATTAACATATACACGTAGGAAGGAATGTAAACCAACCTGTGGGGCGGCAGGCTAGAAAGCGCTCAAGGAGCTGTTGCAAATGTTGTATCCTGGAAAAGATATGGTCGATCTTCATGTCACGGACAGGCGTTGATTTCACAGATGCCCGGCCAGCCTCCTCTTCATCTTCTTCTATTCCAAATGCACTACGCTTCCCGCGACGCCCTTGCATCCTAAACTCAAGCCTTTCATCAAGATAAAGAGCAAGCGTGCGCACAAATGCAGAGTAGTCCCATGAATTGGATCGTGAATCACGGAAATCTGACATGTTAAGAAGGCGAGTCCCACGCCTGGTTGCAAAGAAGATCTCCTGCTCATAAGCTGGATCACCCTCGGCCAACAGCCTCTGAATTAAAATAAGCGTCTTCAATGCCACAGTCCAATTCCTGGTCTTGTTGAGACGCCTAGAGAGGCTGTTTACACATGCGCTGATGTAGGCACGAGAATACGAAGTCAAGCTCAATATTTCCCGAATGTGCCTCTCGTCTGCGGGGTATTCTTCATGCCTGGTTGCCTTAACAATGGCCACATCAAGGTCTGATAATGAGTGGCTGTTGCCAACTTTGGCTAGGCCAATGCTAGTCTGGTCCTTCACTGCCCCAAGAGCTCTTCTGATCTTGCTCGTAGCCATTACAGACAGCTGCAAACAATGCAAGCGAATCACCACTACTTGAACACTAGATTTTAATGGTGCGACAGAAAATTAATAAGAATGCAATGCTCTCTCCTCCAAACGGTTAACAGGAATTAATTTCTCTGTTTGGTTTGGTTGAAGAGAGAGCATGCATGGTCGTGACATGGAAATTAGCTTTTATGGTTAATGGAGAAAATGTCTCCAACTTGAGGTTGTAATCAAAAGCATGCCCCGAAACAACAGGGGTTGAGAAATTGTCGGGCTGTTGAATGATTTCCCCTACTTTATTTACTTTTTCATACAAAAATAGATTTTGACCTCAATTAAATTTAACTATACCACAGAATTACTCGTCACCGATTCTGCTCTTTATTTGTTATTTGTTATAGGGAAACAATTATAAAAACTCAAATTAATTAGGATGTATAGAAATATAAAATATCAAGTAACAAAAAAAAATATGGTTTAGCAACTTAGGTATATTTCATAGAAGAGATAATCAGATAAATTCATTATAAAAAAAATATAAAATTACAAGGTATTATACAAAATTATTTTTTTACCAAAAATTTCAAAGTAACAAAAAAACTCACTTTTTCTTTTTTTTCTCTAGCTACCAAAGTGTAGAGAATAAAAACGCTTACAAATAAATCTTATCCTAAAATAGAACAACTTTAGGCTTTTATATGGACTAGGTATAAGGGTATTTTTTTAAAATCAAATCTATAATTTAAGATAACCTAACAAATCTCTTCCTTAGCTTAAATTGAGTCATTTTACAAAACTTGAACTCCTCTCTAATTATCTCCACCAAATACCTCTCAAGTACTATACAAACCACTCAAGTTCAAGCAATGCTTGAACATGATTGTAAAGATAAGCTTCGTCAATATATTTATAGGGTTCTCAATTATAACAATCTTGTTCATTGATACAACGCCATGTAATATGATAACTAGAATGAAATAGTACCTAACATCAATATGTTTGGTCCTTTAATGGTACATCCGGTTTTTTACCAAATAAATAGTATTCTGACTATCAAGATATTAGTAAATTCACGAAACAAACCAAGATTAACAACCAAATCTCTCAGCCATAAAACTTTTTTTACTACCTCTATCAATTCCATATACCCCGCCTTTGTTGTAGACAAGACAACAATGGATTGTAAAATTGCTTTTCAACTAATGATATACCCTGAGAGAGTGAAAACATAAACTATTAGCAATCTTCTCCTATCTAAATCACTAGTATAGTCTGAATTTACAAAGCCCTCAGTACTACTTCTAGTGATATTACCTATATATGTCATATACCAAACTAACGTCTGAAGAACCTTTAAGATAACATAGTATCTATTTCATGGTCCACTAGTGATTTTTTAGGACTTCCTATAAATTTGTTGATCACACTAATAACATGTGAAATGTTTGGATGAGTGTAGACCATAATATACCTAATGCTTTCAATTGCACTAGCATATTGAACACCTTACATTTGTGTCTTCTCCTTCTTGGTTTTTAGTGACAAAGATGAAGATAACTTGAAATTGGTTGCAAGTGGAGAGCTAATTAACTTACAATTTTGCATACCAAAACATTAAATTACCTTCTCAATATACTTTCTTTGTGACAAATATAACTTGTCAACATTTTGATCTCTACGTATCTTCATGCATAGAATCTTATTGATTGTACTTAAATAATTCATCTCAAACTCACCACTCAACTGATATTTCAAACTATTGATTTCATAAATGTTATTGGAGGTAATTAATATGTCATCAACATACAACAACAATTATATAAATTAACTATCTAAGAACTTCTTGAAATACACAACTATCATAATCACTCATAAAGTAACCATGTCCAACTATAAAAGTATCAAACCTTTTATACCATACAACGACTTCTTCAATAAGCACGCATGAACTTCCTTACCTTGAGTAATGAAACCCTCTGATTCATATATATAGATCATCTCCTTCAACTCACCATGTAGAAAAACTATTTTGACATTTAGCCGCTCAAGCTTTAAGTTAAACGAAGCGATCATAGCAAGCAATATCTGGATGGAATTATGCTTCACAACTAAAAAGAAAACTTCCTTGAATTCAACACCATCTCTTTATGTAAAGTCCTTAGTTATTAGATGTGCTTTAAATCTTACATCCTCAACCTCTGAGACTATATCTTTCTTTTTTCAAACCCATGGCACCTAACAATCTTTTGGCCTTGTAATGGTTTAACAAGTTTCAATATCCGATTCTTATAAAAAGAGTCAGTCTCCTCATTCATAACAAGTATCCACTAAGAAAAATCTTTGCAAGAAATCGTTTCTTTATAAAAACAAAGCTCATGATCATCAAGATTCTCTACAACAATCAAGGTAAAATTTACCAAATCAATATAACCATTAATTAGTTCTTTTATTTGTCTTTTTTTTCTTCCTGTAGCAATATTGTAGGGTTGTTTTTTAGGTATATTCTTAACTATAATATAGTACACCATTTCCTCTACAGACCCAATTGAAGCATGTTCTTGTACTATCTCTAAAGCTTTAACCTCAAGCTTTACATACTTACTAGTACCCTAGTTCATCACAATATTCATACAAGTTAACTCTTTTTTCCTTGCAAATATAGCAGATTCATCAATTGCCACATCATTTCTAGTAATAAACTTAGGTTACTTGGGATGAACACACCATAATTGATATATGGCTTAGGAATATGTATTTTCTCTCTCTCACCCTAAGTTTATCTTCCTTAACATGAGCATAAACAAGACAACCAAATACTTTCATACTAGAATAATCGGCAGGAGAACCATATCATACCTCATATGGAGTCTTCAACTCTAAAACTATTAATGAAGATTTATTCATCAGATAATTAACAAGTCATGTTAACTATTTTAGCCTAAAATTCCTTATTTAAAACTAGAGGGTAGGAGTGCTTGAACCCATACACAAGAAAGAACAAACCTAAAAAAATTAAAATTAAAATTTAGTTGATAAAAACTTGATACAACAATTACCTGAATTGATGCACTAAAACTATTAGAATGAAACCCTCACCCGATGATTATAGAGAATCACAAACAAGAAGTATAAAAAAGATGTCACAAAGATAATTATTCTTAGATAAGTCAAGATAGTTCAATGAAGAATAATAAACTATAAGTTTTGCTCACAAACATATAAATATTCTTAAGTCAAATTTTGTAAAAAAAAACATAAATCTATCATTTTCTCTCTTGTTAGCTCCTTTTTCCCTCTCTTTAAGCTCACGGTCTTAGTTGTACTTTCACTCCTCTTGGCTTTGCTTTCTCTTTTTAACTTTAATTGGTTTTTATAGACTTGTTTCGGTGATAATTATATGAGTTTGATGGGTTTTTCATCTTTTGCAGGAGTATACCTTTTTATAAACCCATTACATATTAAATTCCTATCAAATTGTCATGAACGCTTCAATAACAAGTTGCTCGCATGTATAAGAATCATATCACACAAAAACTCATCATAATACTTACCAATAAAAAAAATGACACGAAGGCATGTTTTCTAACTTTTACTTCACCATATTTATTCAAACATTGAAGCCTATAAGTTCTATGATGTTTAATAGTGTTCAGATTCAATTTCCTAATATTAATGCATCTTTCACTATCTATAAAAAATAAAATAAATAAAAGAGGTTCTTTTTTCTTAGAAAAACTAAAACAAAATTCATAATGATGTTTTTCATGTAGTTATGATTTTTTTTAATACTAAATTATTTGCATGCCTGAATTTTAACTATTATTTTCATAATAAGATGAATATATATAGATGTAAGTGACAAGATTTGTTTTCATTTATCTTATTTACTTAATTTTACTTTTTAAGATGTGGTTTCATGAAGTAAAATCAAAAGTGAATGTTTTAATAATACTAATAGTAGAAGTAGCAACAGTAGCAGTAACGAGTAAGTGAAAAAATAGATCAAACTATGGTAAGAGTAATTTGTCAAAAAACCAATCCAACCTAATGACTTAAGCTATTAGGTAAGATCTCAAGATATGATTTATATAATTCTCTAACACATTCTTTCGAGTAAAAGTCTTTCTGACTTGAATCTTGTGTCTAATTTTTATTAAATTGAATGGACATGAGATTCAAACTCATGATTATTTGATCAACAAGGTTCTGATACCATATTAAAAAAACCAATTCAACATAATATTTTAAACTTTTAAGTTAAGATGACTTTTTGATATAATTTCTCTAATAATAATTTAAAAACAAAAGGTGGGATAAAGATGAACAAAACCATCAATCCACTTGACTGGACCGACTTGTTTCAAAGTGACTTTACATTACATAATTATGTAAAAGATATAGCTAAATTTTTACATCTTGCTCAATTACATTATTTGCTTCCAATTAGGAGAAGTGAAAATCAAAAGTTTGGGAACTTCCTCTCCTGGAGCTTAGGCCTTGCAGTATTGGTACAAGGGATATTAAGATAAAACCCTATATATACAGACTATATAATACATGTAAGCAATCACTAATATACAATAACTAAAGTATATTCGTTTCAGTTTGATCCATGGCCTTGGTTCCTCGACTTTCTCGCAGCTGCATGTGCCAATATTGCATCTCTATTCCCGTTGTGGATTAAAATTTTATCCACTAAATAACTAAATAAATAAAATGCAAAAAATAGAAGAAAAAGGCGAAACCCTAACTGACCTAAATTAAAGCACACGCAGTTGCTGAAAAGAACAAAAACCGCAAGGGACATGGCTTGCGAAGGTCCATCGTTTATCTAAGATGCAAGATAATTCAAGTTAGACTTCACATGTATGATCAGTCACCGTCTACCATAAGTTTTCTAAATTTATGACGAAAGCAGGATTTGATTTTAATTTGTCAATGCTGAAAGCTTGCGGTTGGCTTTTAAAAGTAATACAGAAACCCATGCATGCTTTAGTTAGCTGTGCTTTTATTTTTCTCCGAATTAGTAAATAGAGACAGAAGAAGAAAAATACAACAGATATCATACAAATGGAGAGGAAAAAAAAAAAAAGCTTCAGCGGAGTGGTTCCCTTCTACTATTTTCATCATTAGATATATAAATTATATGTAGCAAATATTTTCTTTGGCTATACTTAAGATATAAATAACAAATCAGAACATAAGAAATATACTTACAGAAGGAGATATACATAATTGCATATACATGGTTATAGGAAATATTAAGCACGCCGTTAAAAGAGAATCGGCGGTCCGGTCAGTGTAGAAGGAAAGAGGTAAAATCGGAATAAGAAAAAATTGCATGAGAAACACGCAGGTAGAGAGGGTGCATAAGATGACTCTTGGCGTGGAGGAGCAACCACTGCAAATGTTCAACTCTTTCTGCTGAAAAGAAATGAGAATCCCACGGAAATAGAAAAAAGAGAGAGTGGGAGTTTTGATTTAGTGGCACAAGCAAAATCATAACAGGTCTATGCATAGCTAGCTTAGCTAAGAGAAAACAAACTCCACGAGAATATAAAAAATAAAGAGTACAAGTAGGAATCTGATTGCACAAAAAAGCCTGCATGTAGGTTTTCTTCGATGAAT
>Ga0325403_1007250_pt1 | contig 10589 bp, 7 predicted proteins | sample PopdelMetagenome_19_FD_205665 | JGI IMG/M metagenome (GOLD analysis project Ga0325403, IMG submission 205665) | Populus deltoides microbial communities from Bellville, Georgia, United States - Xylem-PdKOR-R4 | ecosystem: Host-associated > Plants > Phyllosphere > Stem > Wood/Secondary xylem...
ACGCAGCCCATCATTATTAACTAAAGTTGTTTAGCAAATATAGATTTGAAAATATATTTTCTTGGGCTAATTTGTTGAAATTGGAAAGAATATTATGTCAACTCGGTTCACTAATTAAAATTATACCTCAAACTTGTTCTGTGACTGGAGATGCTTTCAAGTTCGATGAGAATGAGAACATGAATTGATGGCTGTCGTGAAAAGTGCTGAAGAAACTGCTCATGTATTTGCCTATTCGTCCACCAATGAGTATGAAGGCGCTGGTTGCCAGATTTGGAGCAGAATGAAATTTGGAAGATCCCAATACCAAGGGGGCAAACTTTATACATTCTTGAACTTGAATCCAAAGGTAAGATGCCTTGTCTCTAGAAATTATCTTTTCAGACAGATGCCTCAGAGGACTGCTAGACGTATATGTTTTAATTTTATAAAAAAAAAAAAAGGCCAAGGAAAATCTACAGCATTTATATTATTAGAACAGAGGAATACTTGACACATAATTTACATTTCAGAGGAAGAACATAATAAACAGATTAGATGTGAATTATGATTGCTCCGTAAACTCACTTTGCTTGCTATTAGTTTTCAGCTTAGAGATAATCTCTAATGCCCAGGAGGTAAAAAGAACTCAGGTTAGAGTCCTACCTTTGCAACCATGCGAAGCAAATCGGCTCACCGGAGACTGATCATCATTGTAATTTAAGACTCTTGGGTATAAGCTACATGAGAATTTAAAGAAACATTTTACATTAACACAAGGCATCAAGCCTGCCTTGTCCAGTGGTTGATCATATAATTTTTAGGGGGAGCTCTGGCTATATCCTTGTTATGCTTCTTATTCTTTCTAATATGGAGAAAATGCAGCGATGTAGTCTCCTGGATGTTGAAGTCGGAATCCCTGTTGCTAATGTGGAAAAAATATAAGGAAAAAGGCATTAATTCACTTTCTTCAATCAATAAAAAGAACTGACACGGAACAAGAGATACTATTGTCTATTTGTCTGAGTTGGGAATGGCAGCAAAACGTAACCCCAATATACATGGGAAAAGTAGCCATGAACTACAGTTTTTCAATTTTGAAAGCATAGCTTTAGCAACAAACAACTTTGCGCCTCTGAATAAGCTCGGAGAAGGTGGATTTGGCCCCGTTTACATGGTATACGTTATGCTTATAAAACCCTTCATTCATTTTGTATCTATTTAAGAAATTATCACCCCAGGGACAAACACAGAGTCTCGATTTCTTCCTCCTAGGATAAGTTGACATCTACCTTTTATTAGTCAATTATGGTTCTGTTCAAACTCTTTCACTTTCAAGCTTTATTGGTTGCTTCCAAACAGATACCAAGAACCATGTCGAGGTGCATTCATGCGGGTCTCTTATGCGCACAAGAGAGCCCAACAGATAGACCCACCATGCTAGATGTTATATCTATGATATACAATGAAGCTAATCAACTACCTCCTCCAAAACGACCAGCATTTTCCAATAGGAGCATGCAGGGGGCAGTGATTGAAGAGCACAAACAAAAAAATCAAGAAAATTGTTCATTAAACCAAGTATCAATCACTGAGATGGAAGCAAGGTAAAGGGGCCAGTATAGATTTCATGAAAGAGTCCTTTATATGAACTATATATAATATTGATAATCATACTTTTCCACTGCCACAAATCACTAGCTGCTAATTATGTACAAGTCTTTTATTTCTCCGAACCAAAACCTCTTGTGTGTGTGTTCCTTAATTTCATATGTAAACAGTGAATATATCTAGATTCGGGCTCTTGCAGACTTTAATTGCCACCAGTTGGTTTGGTTTATGACAAACAGTTTATTCATATATGGCTGTATTTTCATAGATTATCCCGGAAAATTTTATACCATCATGAGAAATAATCAAATGATCACACGCAGCACTCCCTGGACTAGAAATGGTTGTCGGGAATTTAGGGTTATGCATTGATTTCAATTAGAGAGTTCTCTGTGTTCAGAAAGGTGCACAGGCCTATGTCCTCTAAGCAAGGTATTTATATATATCCATAACCATAGATAAGGCTCCAATCAAATCATGTCTTCTGAGCAAGGTATTTATTTTCTGACGGTGAAGGATATCGATATTGTTAGATTATGATTTTTATCCGACCTTCAGGAGGAGGAGGAGGAAAAGGTATGAGATGCTGGATATTACTTATCCAAAAAAGGGAGATGTTTTATCTTGTATATTACCTTTCTCATATTCTGCATTGATGAAAGATGACTAATTTGATATCATTTGATGAGCAGGCACTTGAGGAACTCAGAGCCAAAGCACAGCAGAAAGGGAGCCTTGGAGGTTCTGGGCTGAAGAAAAGTGGTAAGAAATGAGGGCTTCAAACCCAAATCAACGTATAGTTCTCTGTGCTGTATTACGAATATATTATGATGATATCTCTTGTTTAGGGTGGTGATCACTGGCATCCCATGCTTAACGTGTTGGTCTTCATGCATGCTAAATGCTACTGAACCTTCTTCAACCAGTGTATTCTGCATTAATGTCTACTGTCGATGAGGAAGATGATATCACCATTCCGCATGATTTTATCCTTTTTGCAGAGTTTTTACGGACACTGATGAGAAAACCTGGCATTCTTGCGATTGTGATGTGATGTGATGTGTTTTGGGCAATCTGGCGTCCCCATTTTCCCAATCGCAGTGGATATAAAGAATTCTTAACGAAAGCCAGTCGGAGCCATGTGTTGTGGTTCATACGATTTTGAAGCTGAAATTTGGCGAGCATTATACATTATTATTATAATGTGTAATCATTTTCGGTTTCGTTTTATTAAAAAAAATTAAATTAAATTTTTATAAAAAAAAAACTGAAACCGGTTCAAACGATTGGTTTCGATTCGATTCGGTTTTTTAGAACAAAAACTGGTTCAAAACGGTTTGGCTTGGTTTTTTCAGTTTGGCTCGGATTTTTTCAGTTTGGCTTAGTTTTTTTTTATTTGACTTAGTTTTTTTAGGTTTGGGTTCGGTTTGTTTTTTTAATTTTAGACTTATAAAACTGAAACCAAACCGAACCGATTGATTTTTTTAAAATTTTAATCGGTTGATTTTTTTTTTTTTTTCGTTTTAGTTTTTTCAATTATTTTTTTTATTTTCTTGGTTTTTTTAATTTTTTAATCACTACCATTAGAAATGGTCTGGTACAGGGAGACATTGCAGGTTAATAATGTCCATGGCCAAATTTGGGAAGATACGTAAGGAATTAAATTAAGGTTTATTTATCAAAAAGCTTGTGATGATTGAGGTTTCTATCAAAACAAACGTCTAAAATCAAATTTCCTGTGGAAAATCTACATGCTGACCCCACCAGCACCAAAGGGATTCTTCCTTTTTTTTCTCTTTAAAAAAAGAAAAGCCGAATTATTAGTATCAAGTACAAACTAAAATCCTCCCGTTGTTCAGTACAAAGCCACTGTTCATATCTTGCCCAATTTTTTAAAAATAATTCTCAAAAAAAAATTTCTTGCAATTACATCCTTTTACACTCTAGTTATACAAAATTAAGCTCCAAATTAAAACATGGAGAAAATACATGACTCACCCCAAATTTATGACATTTTTTTATTTTGATTTAAAAATTTATTTTGTTTATTTTTTAATCCTTGAGCCAGAAAAAATAGATTAAAAGTTGCTGGAAAATAATAAATGCGAGAGAAAATGGTTTGTTGTCACAATACTAACAATAAAAATGGTCAAACTTGGTGTCAATAGGTTTCATTCGATAAGAAAAGTTTGATAATAGTGGATTTTTTTAAACCCCCCCGATACACTTACTCAGAACCCAAGCACCTTGCTTGACATTTTTTTTTTAAATAAACCTTTAGCATTGTTTTTATTTTTATTTTTTTAATTTTATTATTTAATATTGAATTGATTTTGAATTGGTTTTTTATCATATCATTAAAAAAAAATATTATTGATCTTATTGAAATCCATAATTCAGGTCACGGGTTTAGCGTGTTAACTAGGATTGACCAAAATGAATTCAATATGTCACCATCTCAATGTTAAGAAAAGAAGATACGAGCTTCAAACTCTTTTTTTTTTCAAGATAAAAAAGTCAAACTCCTTTTAACAATCATTTAGATTGCCTTTAAACTCGTGTGTCCAATCTTTATTTTTTATGTTATTTTGTTATCCTCTGATTTTTTTTATCTTGAAACCCGCCAAGTCGACTGGGTCATATCAAAACAACTCTCACATGATTTAATTGAAAACTCAAATTTAGCAAGGACTCAAGTTTGGAGTTTCAAGTCTAACTCACTGGACCGAGTTTAATGATAATATCAAAAAATTCCTCCCAACTTATATATTCTTTTTCTTATGTTAAAAAATTTAATCCAGCCTATAATATAGCACTGGAAGTAAAGTAGTTACTTATTATATGTCCTCTAGGTATCAATATTAATTTATTTATTAATATTTCATGAGTAGTCATCATCTTTTTAGTTGTTTTGTTTGTGAATGACTATAATAAGTACGGCAACCCGTTTTGCATTTATATAAGTAAGATAAAAGAATATAGCTTAAATTATTAATTAAAAGAAATTAAAACCTATTGGAAAAAAGATTGTAGCTCCACACTCGAAATATTGTTTACTGGAACAGTGTAATGACGTTTTCACTCATTCACTAAAAAAACTTAACACTAGCTTAAAAGAGCATTGATGTCTTTTCACATAACTCATTTTTCATTACAAAATTAATCAAGGACAAATAAATTTTTCTCAATCTTAATTGCATAGTAAAATGACCAAAATATCATTGGTGTCAAGGGGTATTTTTGTATTTTTACAATGGATTTTTCATTATTAGAATGTTAGTTGAAGGGCAATTTGGTATTTAACCAAATATAAAAAAAGATAATAAACAATCAAAATGCACAATGAAAGGAAAAAAATATCTTTTAAAGCAAAAATTTTAAACCTTAAGTCAAGGGACTTTTTGGTCATTTTATGATAGTTTTTTTATAATTACAAAGTCAGTTTAGACGCAATTTAATATTTGGCTATAAAAAAAAACAACAGGCGCGTATAAAGCACCTAGAGGTGCATGGGAAGCGCCCGTGCAATTTGAACGACATGTACGCCACCTCTTAGCATAAAATATGTCTTTCCACCACTTTGGAAGCACCATCGTGTACTCTTTCAAGTGGAGCGGCACATATTGGCTTTGGTGGTCCGGTTTGTTGTCTGTTGGCCTTTTTCTTTTCTCTTCTCCTTAGAAAATTATAGTTTGTCGCTCTTTGTTGTTGGTATTCAATCCATATTATTTTTATTTTTTCTTCTTGGTTATTTTTATAGAAGTTTTATTTGTTTTCAATTTTATCCTTTAATTCCAATTTACAAAATATTATATTTTCTAATTTTTGTAGTTTTGATTTCTAGATTTTTTCCTTTGCTTTTTTGTAAAATTATTTATTGGTTTTTAATTTTATCCTTCAATCTAAATTTGGTTCTCATTCTTTTAATTTCTATTTTTTTTCTTGGTACTTTTGTAAAAGTTATTCTTCTTTATAATTTTACCCTTCAATCAAAATTTTGTTTTTTGCTTTTAATGTCAATTTTGCTCTTCATTCTTTTGATTTTTTAGGTTTTTTTGCTATATTGATTTTTTTTTCAATTTCACCCTTCAATCAAATATAAATTGATATTTTTTTTTTAATCCTTCCAAATAGGGTGCTTCAAGTCTAATGATCTGGGTTATGGGTTTGAAAAGTTAACATGAGTTTTTTTAAAAAAAATTATAATTCTCTTAATTTTTTTATTAGGTTATTTTAATTTCATGATCTAAGCCGCGGGTTTGGCGAGATATCTTTGGTTGACTCGACCTTGATAACCGGAGTTATATGTTTGTCATGCTAACCCGGGTTAACTAGGATCAATTTTTTTATGTCCTTTTGTATCCTATTTTATTCTTTTGTATTTAATGAGTTGTAAACTAAGATACATTGTTTATCTTCCTTTGAAAAAAAAAATCTCAGGTTTTTTAGTCACTTTTCTTTTTAAATTCGATCCATCCAGTATTGTTTCAACTTATTCAACCAAGTCAAATCTATAACCTAAGTTGTATTTTTTTTTCTTTTTTAAAACACACTTGTAGTAGTTAAGCATCATTTTTTGCGCAAAAAAAATAGTCCAACCATGTAGTGAAATGCGGACACCAAAGCTAGTTTATACTAATTATTTAAGGAGAAAATTTTGAATATTTGGTCGATGCATAAATATTTACATGATAAAATGGATTTTTGACATGAGATAAGGACAAGGTTTGTGTTACTTATAATGAATAGGAAGTTTTTTAGAAAGACAAATCTTATATGTTATAGGTTTTTTTGCACAAATTGTGATGACCCACATCAGAAAAATCCTTCTTATATAGATATTTTACATATAATTATAACAATATTTTTTTAAAAAAAGGTATAATCACCTCAAAAGTAACACCATATGTATGTGTGTGTGTGTACACATATATTTGGTACAAGGAGAAAGGTAACAAAAGACTAAAATCTCTTTGGTACAAGGAGAAAGGTAACAAAAGACTAAAATCTCATGAACGTAGCTTCAACATCATCTTCATCCATAATACATTTAATTCATGTAGAGGATACTTTAAATATATAGAAGAAATAACTTGATTAACACCTATTTTAGCAAGGAAATCAGCAACAAAATTTCCCTTCTATGGAGTATGCTGGAAAGATATCATCCAGTCTCTAGTGCATAAATTTTTGATGTCACTAAGAAAGACTCATGAATTATGAGTTTCAACTACTCTACTTGAAATAAAGGTAAAAGATTTGAGAGAATCAAATTCCAAGATCAAATATATATGCCCTTTTATCCCAAGCCATGCTAAACTCATACCTCATTGCTACCATTTTTGCTTGCATGTTAGATGTATTCCCTATATTGTAAAAAAATCTGCTCGCACAACCAATTTCAACAATGATCCCTAAGCAAACCTAGTAATCATACAAGACTCAAAAACTAATGCAAACAGGTGTATGGTTGAAGATAATGAAGGATAACCTAACCTATCACTTTTTTTTTAGAGTTGAGCACATTCAAATCTACTTTATTGAACACTTTATTTAATTTATCATTGGGCTTAATCTTATGTTTTTTTTTAACATCTTATTTAATAGTTTATAAGCCCATTTATTGGTTTTGGTTAGGTTGTTTTGCTATAACTAGGAACTTTTCATCGCTACATCTCCCAATAAAAATAACCAAAGCCTATTCACTAACCTCCACTTCCCCATATTCATTCAACTATTAAAGTCTATAAAATTTATAATGCTTTATTGTATTCAAATTCAACTTCCTAACAAGTGTAGTATTAGAAATATTAGCACAACTCTCACTATTTATAATTATACTACATATCTTGTTACTGGAATGACATCTTGTATGGAAATATTCTTCCTTTGTTGCTCCAAATCATCCTTTTTAACCTGAATATTCAATACATGCTCAATAACAAGTGATTCTCCCTCAATTAGGTACTTTACATCCATATCACTAACATCCTTAAGTGGCACATCTCATCATCAATATTGTCACTTTCAATTTTAACATCCTTATGATCTTGTAAATCATAGCTCTCTTGTTTGGGTATTGGAAAGCTATGATCTAAACTCGAGGACCAATCTTTTTTAAATTAGAAAAATAAAAGTTTCTTAAAATGGTCTAATTGATGTTAGGCTACTTGAGTTTGAGTTGGCAATGCAAATTAATAAAGTTTTTTATATGTTATTTACTATCAACTTGTGGACCAACTTTAAGCTCGAAATTGCATGTCTTCATTGCATGGAAAATTAGTGTATCATATATGATTTTAAAGTTCAAAACATGATATTTTAAAATTATTCAACCATGCATGCATTAGAGTTTTGTACAAGAAGTTACAGTTACTTATTTTTTAAGCTTTTTATGTTTATGTTGTGTTTTTAATAAGTCAAAAACATGTGTTAGTTATTATTTATCTAATTTTCTATCAAATTCATTTATTTAGTCTTAATTATGTCATTTTGGTTTATCGTTAGACTTTGAGGGTTGTTCCAAATATAAAATGATCATTCAAATAATGTATGCATATCTTTTACTAAAATGTGAAAGAAAAGTCTTTAATTTGACCTTTCATCACCCTATTCGGTTTTGTATCTCATTATGAGTGATGAACTTTTACCTTTAATTTTGTATCTTTAAAGAAAGAAAAGTCTTTAATTTGACCTTTCGTCACCCTATTCGGTTTTGTATCTCATTATAAGTGATGAACTTTTACCTTTAATTTTGTATCTTTTAAAGTGGTGACTGAATATGTATCTTTAGAGTGATGGATTATTTGTATATGTATTTTTTTTTTTTACACCTTACAATGGTGAGCATAAATTATCATTTATGTGAGTAAATTATTTCTAATATTCCTACCATCCCGGTATCAAGTTGAAGCCAAAATCTTTGATGATTCTAAATCATTTATGGATTGAGATCAACAATTAAAATTCAATGAGGATGAGGAAGATGATACTAAAATGAAAGGTTTTGATGTAGAAATATTAGTCTATAATGAGCCTAAGAATGACAAAAAAGTTCTTGTTACTTTAGTTGAGGAGAATATTGCAGAGGTGGTTCTAAAAAAATGGTTTTTTATAAAGAGAATTTTAGAGGATATGTTTCACATGTGACTAAGGAGAATTCTGAAATTGATAGGATCAAAGTTAATGTTCTTTGATAGGAAAATAGTGAGCCTGTAAATATTTTTGTCGATGTTCCAGAAATAATTTTTATTAGTTTAGAACATAATAGAATTGATAAAGGCGAGGGACTTGAATTATTCTTCTTTATGGATTGCATAAAGGTAATGAAAGAGCTTTGATTAAGCATCCACAAAATTAAAGAAAAAATAATTTAAGCTCAAGGATGAGTCTTTTTTAATCTTAGAAACATGACACGAAAGTGTCCTTTAATGATTCTATTGATGTTGGGCTAAGCAAATTTGGGTTGACAATGCAAATAAATGAAGTTTTTGATAATGTTTACTGTCATCCCATGGGCAATCTTTGAACTTAAATTTACATCTCTTCATTGCATGGAAAAATAAGTTTATCATACATGGCTTTAAAGTTTAGACTATAGTCTTTTTAGATTATCCAACCATATATATATTGGAGTTTTGTACAAGAAACTATGGTTGTTTTAGTTTTCAAGCTTACTTTGTGTTTGATTGTATTTCTAATGAGTCAAAAACATGTGTTAATTATTATTTATCTAGTTTTCTGTCAAAATTATTTATTTTGGTCTCAATTTTGTCATTTTCATATTTTTTTGGACATAGAAAGTTGTTCTAAATATGTAATGGTCATTTAAACCATGTATTAATATCTTTACAAAATATTGACCGAAAAGTTTTTCACTTGGCTTTTTAGCATACTATTTAATTCTATATCTTCTTGTAAGTGGTAAGCTTTTATCTTTGAATTTTGTATCTTTAAAGTGACGAGTGAATTTATGTTTTTAAAGTTGTGGGCTATTTTCATCTATATCATTTATGTGAATGAATTGTTTGTATTCAATATTCCTATCATCCTGATATCACCTTTATTGCTCATTCTTTTTGAGTGATCATTCTAGTCTTGTCTATCATTTTGGCATGAAACCATGTATATTATTTTTGCAAAAAAAAAAAAGTGGAATAAAACCCTATAGAAAAAAAACTTGTATTTTGCTTCCATGAAAGAAAAAGTTGATGGTAAACTTGTAATATTTTATTTATAAAAGTATTTTGAAAATTGAATTTGTTATAATGACAAAATTATAATATTTAAATTTTTTTCATTAAATTAATTTGTGAATTTAAAATTAGTATAACATGGTGAACTCAAAAAAGATTTCAATGTGATTTTTCAAAATAAATATTACCATTATAAAAAAAACATATAAGATTTTAAATAATTTTATCTCTCACAATGTCCATTGAATAAATAAAAAAAAAAAGGATGCATTTGTATTTTTCCATAGATACTTATAGAAAACAACATTACATGGCATGTGAATGATTATATCATTGTTTAATCAACAATAATAAAAAAAATTTATTTGTCTGAGTCACTCTACAATTAACATCCACTAGTTTTGTATTGTAATATTAAATATTTTTTTTTAAAAAAATATTTTTAATATTAATATATTAAAATAATCTAAAAATAATTTTTTAAAAAAAGTACTTTAAAACGCTTATCCTCCTCAGTCCTTCAATGCGGGCAAATCAAAGTCAATCAAGCAAAAAGATGGTTCATTTACACTAGGCTGAAAGCACTGAAACTGACATTGTTACGTCATGTGTTTGTTCCAGGTGTCATGACACAACTGGTGGTATGGAAAGTGGCCTTTACGTTGGCGTTTTCATCGTTATACCCACTCTCCTAACCCAACCCAGCAAAGTAGCAAGCGGTGGCATCTGTTCCGCTCCCTTTTCATTTTCTTGTAATAATAGCATGAAAGGAACACACAGAGTAACCAAATTTTTGGAATCTCC
>Ga0325403_1007254_pt1 | contig 10587 bp, 7 predicted proteins | sample PopdelMetagenome_19_FD_205665 | JGI IMG/M metagenome (GOLD analysis project Ga0325403, IMG submission 205665) | Populus deltoides microbial communities from Bellville, Georgia, United States - Xylem-PdKOR-R4 | ecosystem: Host-associated > Plants > Phyllosphere > Stem > Wood/Secondary xylem...
GTATTCTTTTTTTTTTTCATATAATCACTTAAAAATTATGGAGTAATGATTTTGTTTTTTAAAAAAAAACACTTTATTTTCAGATGATGATACATTTTATTTAGAAAGCAACACTTCTAATAAAAAACAAGGTTTTTTCAAAACAAAAAAGGAAATGCATGAACTAAGAAATGAAATTTTGATTAAAGAGATATATTTTTTTCTTCTTATTCAAGTCATCGAGATTTTTATGAATATTAATTTTATTGCCTTCAATTTTTATTCAAAAAATCATGTCACTAATACAAAAAAATATATTTTTGTCAAAAAAGAAAATACACGAATAAGGAAATGGAACATTGTCTAAAATACTACATTTTTCTTTAAAATGTAAATTGTTGACTTTCTTATGAATATTTATTTTAATTGTCATATAATTAATTAAAAAATAGATTTTGAAAAGTGCCTTGCAGTATCATAGGAACACACTAGTAAATAATTTTCTATTTGTTGATTGTGCACCGAGAAAAAAAAGGCTAGATGTACCACACAGAGGTATACAATTAGAATGCATATAATAGAGCCAAAGGGTTTAAAATGTATGATGGTCTATATTCTTATTATTAATATATTTTATTTTTTATATGCTAGAAAATGACCATTAAAATTCTAACAAACAAATAAAAAAAAGAATTGATTGTATCTTTTGTAGTTGTTCACATTATATTTTTATCATTGATATATCTTATGGGTCCTGGCTTTACAACTACAATGGTGTTATTGGACCTGGATTTGGGCCCAAGAGGACACGACCACCTCAGTACACAGGTCATAAGGCAGGGCTTGTGAGCCCATTCATATAAAGCCTCATGATTTATATGTTTATGTTCGAGCTTGTCATGTCAGGATTGGTTTCCTTTTTCATTGTTTTAGGTACGACCTTTAATTAGCATCCAATAGAATCCAGGTAAGTGATGTTTCTTTTGAAAAGCCTAGTTAATTGAACTGCACACGATGTCTTAAGTGGCCTAATTGACCCATCATCTCACCTATAGTTGGATTTGGGTTTCCTATACCTGAACCTTACACCATGATCGCCAAGGTAGTTAGGTTCAGGGATCTCAGCGTTGGCCTAACTACCGAAGTCCATCATGAACCATCAATCTTCTGTATGGTTAATTCTTAGCATTTAATGTTAGCATGACATCGTCATCATAATAGGATCCACTATACAACATTAAGTCATGCTCATGGTATAACCTAACCCGCCTGAAGATATCTTTTCACATTCAATAGAATGGCAACTTGTTGTTAAGGGATATTATTTCACATAATTACTTGTAATATAGGCTACATCATTATTCCCTCTTTTACCCTCTGCTCCATATGAATTGATATGATTTATGAGTATATAAATGTCTATGAATTACTAGGATAGAAAAATTAGCACCATTAATACACAGAGCGAACATTCTCTTCTCCTACATTTATCATCTACATTCATTAAGACAACATTATCATAAATTAAGCTTTAGAGGTCCTTTATATAACACAAGGACTTGTTTTTCAAGAGTTTGTGGACCTTCAACCAAGCTCTAGACTTTGTTAGTGATGCAGTCTATTGAAAGGCATAACAAATGTTGAATCATTTCCTTTTCATTTTATTAACTCTCCATATTTTTTTTCATGATATATAATCTATAAAATCTAAGACAATGAAGGGTTATAGGCCTCCCCACCATAAGCTCTCCATTAACGATCCTAGATCTCCAACAACTTACATAATAACAAGAATGCTCACTAAAACTCTCTTGGCCATGCAAGAGCAGCTTAAAGCCTTACCCATCTCTTGTAGATGGCACTACCATTAGCTTTACCGTCACGCCACCAAGAACATATAAATAGCTTTAATTCTTAGAAGAGGTAGGCTAAAAGGAGATATAAAGAGTTAATAAGGACAATATCGCTCTTAAAGTCCACCTAACGACCACTCTCACCGTCTTAAGGAACGTTCTCAAACTAAACACTCTATATATAATCTTCATAAATCCAATGACAAAGCATAAAATGGTTGCAATCGCATGGGCATCCACCACCATCATTATTAATCCTCATTGGAGTCTTTCTTTGGTAGTCATGAATAAAAAAAGGTTGGAAAAAAATGAAATATTTATTTAATAGGCCTCAAAAGAAGACTACAACCCCACCAAGTAAGGGATTCTCTATTATCTAAATGAGTATTAGATACTCGCCTCATCATCATAAATATGAACTTGAAAATTATTATGGGTTCATAGGCTCAAAAGAACACATATAAAATATATGCAATAACTTAGAGCTCATACTATAAGACATTGACATATGTGCAAGATTCTTCCAACTATGTTTCACAGATTTACCCGGGCGTGGTATCATAACTTAGAGCCAATCTTCATAATTGATTTCTATGATCTTTTTCCAAATTTTATCATCCACTTTAGCACCATCATTTCAGCTAAAAAAACTATATTAAGTTCTTGCTATCACACAATAGTAGGATAAGAGTACTAGAACATAATTGAAAAGATTTAACAAAGAGATTCTCTAAGTGGAAGGATTACTTGACCTCATTATCATTGAAGCCTTTATTGATGTTTATAACCTGACCATATGGAAACAATTTTATGCTCTCTCATTTTGAACTCTCTTCAAAGTGAAACAAGTCCTGGTTCTAGAAGCATAAGATGAAGAAATAAATCTTCAAACATGAAAGGTCTCCTAAACGTCCATAGACATCTATAAGAATCTAAAATGATCAATTTATTATCAATTTGTCTTTCTCAGACTTATGAACATGTCTAAATACTACTAGGACTGAGGTGTTTACCGCTATTAAAGGGAAATAATTCATGCAATGCCCTTCTTCTATGAGGAGTGACACCCATATATATATATATATATATATATATAGAACTCCAATAAGTACTAATTGTCTTATAAAGATAGGAGACATAAAAAAAGAGATAGAAAGACTAATTATCGAGGGCTATCTTTAGTAATTCATAAAAAAGGAACTCCTACCTAAATATAAAAAGGAAAAGTCTAGTGCACCCCTAAATAAGTTATAAAGTTGCATTCCTTTCCTTGTGGGAACCTCCACCGTTGGGTTTTCTCTAGCTATTTCTAGGTCAAAGTTATCTCTTTCATAACAATAAGAGCAACAAACACAAGCTTCTTGATTTAGTCTTGTTTTTTGGATATCTCTACAATAGCTTCCACCATTTATAGAAAGTTCTCTCCTTGCTTCATTGGGCCTTCCACCATAACTTCAACATCCTTCAAGGGTGCTTTTCTTACCTATTTTTTATAAAGGGCTTCTCATCTTCAAGCTCTAATCCAAATACTCACCCTAAACAATTACTTTAACATGGATTCGGAAACATCGCTAACAACTAAGTTGAAGATTTACATGAAGTATATTTTGATTCCCTTAAATGGGTTAAAAAATATAGATTACCTAATAACTTTATTAGTTTATCCTCTAAAGTGTTAATAGAGCTAACTCCTTTAAAAAAACAGGTTTTGAGCTCCTTAAAAGTGTCTTTCAGAGCACTCATCTAAACATATTAGCTTAAGCCTCATTAACATCCATATTGACTTTAGTCAAGATCAACTCTAGCTCTTTTATTCTATGCTAATAGGTAAAAAGGTTCTAATCAGCCTTCCTGATACTCTTTTTAGTAACACCTAAGTGCATTACCTGACGTCCTTCCCCTACAAGGCCTTAGGAAGGGCCTCCTTTAAGCTACAAAATCAGGTTTCAAAAGTCTGATATACACCCTTCATGGCTTGAAAAGCCATAGTACTCCCCTAAGCCACAATTAAAGTCTAGGTTATCTCTTCACGCTTTGTCTTCAACATTTAGCTCTAAGTACTTATATTTGAAAATATTATCATAACATCCTTATAAAAGACATGAGTAAAAAAGAAAAAAAAAACCAGCACTTATTCTTTTTTTTTATCCAATTAAAAATGAGAGGAACAATATATACCATACCCTAACCTATTGAGGTTGGGAACTAAGACCAACAATCATTACCTCTATTGGAGATAGCTGTAAAGGGGGTACACTACTTCACTCAAAAAGAGTCTAAGCAAGAACAATTACTACAAAAAGAAAAGGAGATAAATCCTTTCATGTTAATAGAAAAGAAAAATACAAAAGTTTTCTCTCTTAGTTAATACACATGCCTCTATTTTTAGGAAACCAATATTGAAGAAGCTTTGTAAACCCCAACCCAAAATTTAAACCTATAATAAATAAGTGTTGTAAACCCTCATAAAAATATTAATAATAAATTGGCACGTGAAAAAAATTTAACGGTCAAAGACTTGACATAAAATAAACATGTGTGATATCTAAATAAAGGTAGAATGGTAAATTAAGAAGCAAAATATAAACCTAGATAAAAAAAAATATTAATGATCATTGATCTAAAAAATATCCCATAGTTGAAGATTTAACAAAAAAATAAACATGAATGGTATAACATTAATGATAAAGTTGTAATGTGGGGCAAATTTATGACTTAGAAAAAATAAGAAGTTAATTTGTCGTTTAGAAAAAAACAAAACCAACCCTAAATAAACAAGGGCTGATCGAATAGAAAAACAAGAGAGAGGGAGGAGTGGAGTTACAAAGAATAAGATATAAGAGCCGGTAGAACATTAAAACCTACCAAGAAGAAAGGGTTTACTAAGAGGAAAAAGGATGATAAGATGAGCAATGTGGAAGAAGAGTATAAGAGTAAAAATAATTACTAAATCCAAAGCTACCAAAGCCAAAACTATTAGAACCTGTCTTCCCAAATATCCAATATCAACTTTGTTAAGCCCTCTTTCGATAAACCAAGTCGAAAATAATCTAAGTAAAGCCTATAAAAGAAACCAAAAACAACTCTTGCCTTCTACTTATACCCTTAAGAGAAATGTATGCAAAATTGTTACGCATAAGTCATCTGGGCCTTCTTTCATTTCCACCACTAAAGCCTCCCTTCCAAATTGGTACAAACCAGATCTAACCTGTAAGTTCTATACTGAAAACCTTGGCTACAATATTGATACTTACTCATCATTTAACAGGAAGCTCTTGAAATTATTCATAGCATGATGGATAACCTTTAAAGATACCCCTAACATTAATCCCAACCCCCTGCCTAATCATTCATCTAGTAGTGGGGGAGTAAATGTTGTGGAGTTTGGAAGAAAGAAAAAGAAGGTTTTAAGGGTAACTATGGATACGTTGTATGACATATTAGTGCGAGCTGGGTGTTTTCCAATAAAAAATGAATCAGGTTTAAGCAAGAGTAACATTTATTATAGGTTCCACGAAGCAATACGATATAACATCGATAAATGTGAAGAGTTGTCACTAAAAGGTGATACAAATGATGACTTGTGGTCTGTTACAAATAGAGAAGGAAAAGGATGATGTCGCAGGTATGATGAGTTTTCAAGGAAAGAAAGTAGAGATTTATAGGCTTCAACATGCCAAGAGCGGCCTACCAAAGCTTGTCCTAATAAGACTTGTTGTTACCTATAATGGGAACTATAATGCATTGCCTCATAATCATGGAAATTCTCTTAATATTAAGGGTTTTACTCCTGTGTTTTAAACCAAAATTGATGGATTAACTCAAAGTGGCAGGTTTTTTACACCCAAAGAAATAGAAAAGTAATGAAATGCCAAAGTCAAAAAGGTTGTAGATGCCATCAAAGATATGGAAATAAACAAACTCATAAGTGAGGAAAAAACTGGTGATTTTCTAAAGCCAATGAAGCATATTGAGTATAGTGTGGTAGAGCAGCTGAAGAAAACCTCTGCTAGGATATCATTGGTGTCTCTTTTCATGAGTTTTGAGCCCTATTGCAAGACGCTATAAAGAGTGTTGAACGAGGCATATGTGCCCTAAGACATGACCCAAAGGACTATGAAGCATCTGGTCAGAATAATCCATGTGAAAAATTACCTATACTTCACTAAAGACGAGCTCGATGTGTTGGAGGAATGGGTCACAATAAACCTCTATACATCATTATGAAGTGCAAAGGTTGTACCATTGGCAAAGTATTAATGAACAATGGTTCAACTTTAAATATACTCGTAAAGCATGTGCTAGATGAAATGTTAGCCAATTCAACACATATACTGCTAAACACCATGACAATTAGGGCTTATGATAGTTCCTCAAGGCAAATGGTGAGGACCACTGAAATAGAGTTTTTCATTGGCCTACAAGTGTTTTTAGTAACCTTGTAAGTGATGAACATTCACTGATCATACAACATGTTATTAGAATGGCCTTTGGATACACGTTGTTGGTGCCATGGAAACATCATTGCATCAATGTTTGAAGTATATTGTAAATGAGATATTAGTGATAGTTAAGGTTGAAGAGACCTTAGCAATGATACAAAATATGATAGTTCCCTATATAGAAGCTAAAAATAAGCAAAGATAGAAATCTCCATGCTTTTGAAATTATTAATGCAGAATGGGTGCTGAATCTAACTGGGGTTCGTGGTGGTGAAGCAACTAGATTAGAAAAAAAAAGGGATTCTAGTTGTAAGACATCTAATGAAACCGTTTCTAGAATTGAGATCTCATTCAAAGAGAAAGATATCAAATATATGGAATCATAAAACATGATATTGAAAAAACCGATAATTTTTAAAGCCGTAAGGATGATAGTCAAATATTTATTAAAGCATAGACTTCCTTTCTAGTATGATCTTATCTCTGTAAATCCTGAGAGGATAAGTTCGATAAGGTTAAAGACTACAAATTAAAGATTTAGGCTCGACTTTAAGCCTAGAAAGAAAGACTATAAAAGAGATGTTAATATCAAACAAGAAAAAAGGTTGGTCAAACTAGGAAGAAGGGAATCAGAAAAGGAAGAGATTGTCATCCCCTCGATCCAGGTATTATTCCTCAAGGTTGCTTATGTAAGGCACTCTAAAGATATGACGAATGCTTCTACCCAAGGCTTGGCTGCCATAAGCATTAACACATTGGAACAAGATGACAATAAGGTTAAGAGCTGCAATGAGAAAGGAAAGGTTATGGAAGGAGAAGATTTGTTACCACAACTAACTGTCCATATCATGAAAGAAATGTCTACAAAGACCTTCGTGTGAAAGCTAACAAGTGGTGGAAGGTTCTAAAATTAGGTGACCCAAGAGGCTCATATAGTCTTTAAAAAGTAAATGACATTGTTGTTCTAGTGTGCTTTTTGTGGTTGTCTTTGCTTTCATGCCAAGTTAGCAATCTTGGGTCAAAATGTTAATATATGGTTTTTGTTGTAGTTAAGCCTTTCCTTTTTATTAATGAGATCATGTATTTTTATAAATTTGGTTTGCAAATTACATACTTACATTGAAACACCTTTTGCTTTCAGGAAATCAAAAAGCGGATCGTTCATAAAATCATGAGCATATTACACCGAGAATGAATGATCAAATTTTAATGAGTACATAATTGCAATGGCAAAAAATGAATGGGAAGCAAATTACGTAAAAAAATTCACTAGGCTAGTAAAATAATCAGAGCAAGCTTGGAAACTAATAAAAGAAAAGTTAGAGACAATTAATGTCAGTATAGGATAAGATGAAAGAGAATTAAAGATAAGGAATCTAATCACTGTTATTGAAAGGAAAATTTTGATCTTAGTGCTTTGTGAGTATATTGATGTGTTTGTTTGGTCTTACATGAATATCTTTGGTTTAGATACTAACATTGTAGTACATAAGGTGCCATTAAATGAAGAAAGTATACATATGAAGCAGAAACTACGAAGAACTCATCCGGATATGGTACTCAAGGTGAAAGCCGAGATAGAAAGGCAATGAGATGTTGTTTTTTAAAGGTGGTTAGGCACCCATAATGAGTATTTAATATAATAGTAGTTCCAAAGGTAACAAAATTAAAGTATATGTAGACTATAAGGATTTAAATAAAGCAAGCCCAAAAGACGACTTCTATTTGCCACACATCGATGTCCTAATTGATAATGCGACGTGAAGCTCAACATAATCCTTCATGGATGGTTTCTCTAGGTACCACTATGTCAAAATGTCCAACAAAAATAAAGAGATGACAACCTTCGTTACTCCGTGGGAAACCTTTAGCTACAATGTGATGTCATTCAGACTGAAAAACATTGGGACCACTTATCAAAGGGCAATGGTAACTCTATTCCACAATATGATGTATATAAAAATTGAAGTGTATGTGGACGACATGATTGCTAAGTCCAAAGAGGGAGAAAGAAGATCATTGTCAGAATTTGATAAAGATATTTGAAAGGTTTAGAAGGTATTAGTTGAAGTTGAACCTTGTAAAATGTTCATTCGGGATAAAATCCAGAAAGCTGTTAGGATTTGTGGTGAGTAGAAAATGTATTGAAGTCAACCTTGATAAAGTTAAAGCAATCCAGATTATGCTAACTAATAAAACAGAAAAAGAAGTAAAAGTTTTCCTGGGTCGTTGGAATTAGATTGCTCGATTTATATCTCAAATAACAAAAACTTGTGATCCAATCTTTCGACTCTTTCAAAAGAAAAATCTTGGGGTATGGAATGAGGAATGCCAAGAAAGTGTTGATTAAATCAAGCAGTGTTTGCAAAATCCACCTTTGTTGATACCTCCCGTGCTTGGCAAACCATTGATTTTATATTTGACAACAATTAAAAAAGTAATGAGATGTGTACTCGGGCAACATAATGTGTCTGGTATAAAAAAAGAGCAATCTGTTATCTGAGTAAGAAGTTCATAAATTGCAACTATATATACAATGATAAAGAAGCTTTGTTGTGCATTTGTATGGGTTGTAAAATGACTTCGACAATACATGTTGTATTATACTACATGACTGATTTTAAAATTGGATCCTCTCATATATATATATATATATATATATATATATATGTATATTTGAAAATCCTTATTTACTAAGTATAATAGCAAGATGACAGGTGCTCTTGGCTGAGTATGACATAGTGTTTATGACAAAAAAAGCCGTGAAAGGAAGTGTTATAGCTAATCATTTGACAAACAATGTAATTGAAGATTATAAGCCTTTGAATTTTGATTTCCCATATGAAGATGTGCTGATAGTAGAAAAAGAGGAAGAATCAGATTGATGGACAAAGTATTTTGGTATAACAGTAAATGTATATAGCAATGGGGTAGGAGCAATGATAATTTCTCCTAATAGAAATCAATATCATGTTTCGATCAAGCTGTAGTTAATTTGAGTGCACCAATAATATGATCGAATATAAAGCTTCCATCCTTGAATTAGAAGCTGCATTAGAATTGAAGATAAAGAAACTTGATGTCTATAAAGACTTAATATTGATAATTTGCCAAGTGAAATGAGAATGACAGACAAAAGATGAGAGGTTAAGATTATATTAAGAATATTTGTCCTACTAGCAAAAGAATTTGACGAGATAAAATTTACTCATAGGAAAAGATAAAAACCAATTTGCTGATGCTTTGGCCATTTTAACTTCTGTCGCGGGGCGTCATCGACCTGAGAGTGTGTGTTGAAAATGAGGTTTGAGTATAATCATGATTATAAGATTCAAGAGTTGCTATTTAATATCATAGTAACTAGAAAATCTATGGTCTACGAGAGTCCAGGTAAGGGACTGTTGTGTACAGGGAGATGCATCCTTCAGTGCATCCTATCTAAGGTAAGCTACATTATTGTTTGATTGTTTTTCTAGGTCATGTTTCTATCCATTGGTCTTTTATCTAAGGTTTGAGGTAAATCTCTCTTCGTAAGGAAATCTCTTCATTACTAAGTTAAAGTTAAACTATTCCATAGCCCAAATTTTAGCATCATATTTTTTTTTGTATCTTTAATACTTGAGGGTATACTCTACCTTGTAGTTTTACACCCTAAAGTATTAAAGTCTACAACTAAACGTTTTTGGATAAATTTAATATGTATATAAATAACATAAATATTCTCTACATAAATACGAGGGGCATACCCCAAGAGAAAAAACTAGAATGTGAACAAAATGATTGGTGAAAGGTTTTTGATATTTTGATCAAATCCTAACAGATAATCATAAACTAGTTATGATATCCATTTTTGAATTTTAAAACATGAAAAAAATGCATTTTTGTTTTTTTTTTTTATAAAAAGTATGCCTAAAAAACTTTTTGGATTTGGTTGTATGCACAAAAAAAATATTTTTGTTTTTTTAAAAGGAAATTAATTTAAAATTTTTGGATTTTTTTTGGAATTTTCAAAATTTTTTAAGAAAAGTTTCGAAGAAAACCGAGTATTTTAATACTACATTTGTATCTTACAATGTAAATATACAGTTTGATATTATGCAAAATTATTAGAAAAATATGCAAGAAAATCACAAATATTTTAAAATGACCCTTAGATTTTTTTTGGATTTTTTTGTTTTATATATATCTATATATATATATATATATATATATATATATATATATATATTGGGCTGGACCCGGTCTAGTGCATTTGAACTGGGCCAGAGCGGGTCCAACTCGACCTAGTTGGTTAGGGTCAACTAGCTGCTCGA
>Ga0325403_1007256_pt1 | contig 10586 bp, 11 predicted proteins | sample PopdelMetagenome_19_FD_205665 | JGI IMG/M metagenome (GOLD analysis project Ga0325403, IMG submission 205665) | Populus deltoides microbial communities from Bellville, Georgia, United States - Xylem-PdKOR-R4 | ecosystem: Host-associated > Plants > Phyllosphere > Stem > Wood/Secondary xylem...
TATATGATGCTGATGTCCTGGAGGAAGAGTACATCGTGCAGTGGTATCAGGAAGGGCTAGAGGGACCAAGCAAGGATTCTCAGATTTGGAAGAATGCTAAGCCCTTCATTGAATGGCTTCAGAATGCCGAGTCTGAGTCGGAGGAAGAATGATGGGCTCTGTTTTTTTAGTAGTTCAAATCTCGAGTCTGAAGCCCTCATGGTAATTTGTGTCATGAATAAAAGAGTGTGCCCTTTGCTTTAGTGTCCTTGGTTTGGAGTTGAATGGAACCTCTTAGGTTTATGGAGAGTGGTGCTTTTTATCTTGAAATCTGTACCTTTTGTTTTATTTTGGAGCTGAGTGGAACCTATTCGAGTCTTTTGATTTTTTTTTCTTGCTTTCATTTTCGAATTGTTTGGCTTTGCTGTTATTGAGCGTGGTCATTTTAGGCTTCTTGGGTGAATAACGTTTTCACCACCTATCTGCTACAAATTCAGATCAATAAACGTTCCTCTTAACTGTGATATGTTGATGTTTTTTTCAAATGATAAACATTCCATTCATATAATCATTGATTTTGGGAAAGATGACGACAGTATTTTTAAGGAATCAAGAAAAAAACAATACTTGACTAATCAACAATAATAACGTGAAGTTTAATAATCAGATTTAAACCATAGTAAACAAACTGTAAAAACAATATTTTTCACCAATTAATTAAAATAAATGAGCCCTCAATATTATATTAGGAATCAAAACTGTGATACAGAGAAACACAACAAAACTAGAAGAATGACTTATAATATTGAAGAATAACTTTGGCTAATAAATAGCCTTACAAGAATTAACAGAATGTAAAAATTACAGCGCTATAATTGACAAAAACATTGTAACATGTAAAAGAAAATATTTAAACAAACAAACAAGTCACCCTATTTAACAGGGATTTATTTGAAATAGAAAAACAAACCTAATCAGTAGAGGATCCTAAACAATAAACCCTCGTACTTGTCATTCCCTCCCTTAAACTAATGCATACAACAATTAGTTTACAGCATGGACTTCTTGAACACCAAGTAGCTCTCTCATCTTTAGGAAAGACTCAAGCTTCAATGGCTTATTCATCACATCTGCAACTTGATCCTGTGTCCCACAATAAATCAGCTCCACCGTTCTCTCCTTAGTAAGATCACGCAGAAAGTGAAAACGCACATCTATGTGCTTGCTCCGTCCATGCATCACTGGATTCTCTGACAATTTAATTGTAGAACTATTATCACAAAAAATTGCAGTACTATCACCGTGTGCATGACCAAGTTTCTCCAAAATTCTTCTCATCCACACAATTTAATAGGCTGTTTTTTAGAGGACCACAACAGTGCACCAGAACTTAACATGAAAACATATCTTGAAGTGCTTTTTCTATCCTCCAAATCACCGGCATAATCACTGTCAGTAAATGCAATTAGTTCATCACTCCCTCCCTTCTTGTAGAATATCCCAAGATTTGTTGTGCCTTTCAAGTACCTCAATACTTGTTTTGCAGCTTGCAAATAAAGCTCTGTTGGTTGCCCTGCATATCTACTGATTAAACTAACCACAAATATCAAGTCGGGTCTCGTTGTTGTGAGATACATGAGACTCCCTACCACTTGCTAAAAGAATGTTGTATCAACCTTCACACCATCTTTATCTTTGAAAAATTTAACACCTGGAACCATCAGGTTTTTAGCAAAATTGCTCTCCTCCATCCTGAACTTTTTAAACACGTCCAAGGAATATTTCTTAACTAATATAGATTCCATCAGCCATTTGAAAAACTTCAATTCCAAGAAAGTACCTCATCTTTCCCAAATCTGTCATATCAAACTCATGTACCATTGAACTCTTGAACTCATTGAACATTGCTTTATCATTTCCAGTAAAAATGAGATCATTTACATACAAGCCAACAATTAGAACTTTACCTTCTTTGCTTGTTTTAACAAACAATGTATGCTCATTGTGACACTTCTCAAACACTTCATTCAAAAAATGAGCTTCTATACGACTGAACCAAGCTCGTGGAGCTTGTTTGAGTCCGTATAGAGCTTTCTTCAGCTTGTAAACTTTGTGTGGATTTTCATGCAGCTCATAGCCTTTTGGTTGCTCAACGTACACCTCCCTCGCTTAGTTCTCCATGTAGAAAAGCTGATTTTACATCAAGTTGATATACTATCCAGCCCTTTGTAGCTGCAAATGCAATAATCAACCGAATTGTATCCAACCTTGCCATAGGATCAAAAACTTCTGTGTAATCAATCCCATGTTGTTGCACGTACCCTTTAGCTACAAAACGAGTCTTGTATTTATCAATTTCTCCATGCTCATTAAACTTCGTTTCGTAAACCCACTTTCCTCCTATCTTTTTTGCACTTGCAGGTAGATCTATTAGCATCCATGTTTCATTCTTTTCGATGGCTTTTATTTTAGAATCCATCGTATCTCTCCATTTTGAACTTTTCATAGCCTCTTCAAAATAAAAAAGGATCATCAGAAGTAAACAAAGCCATATTAGCTTCATTTTCTTCTTCAGATAGTCCCTCTCCAGTATCATAATTATTTATCCAAACAGGTTGCCTTCGAAGCCTTCCTTAATCCACTATATCTGGAGAAACATTCTTAACCTCTTCTGCAATATCACAATCTTCACTCTCGATTTCATCACTCACAACAGTCTCTTCATCATTGTCTCCCCATTCCAATACAGCCACCATCTGTTCTTTGTCCCAATCCCAAGATTTGTATTCTTCAAAAACTACATCTCTGATGGTAATGATTTTCTTGGCTATTGGATTATAAAGCCTATATGCTTTAGACTCCTCATTGACCCCCAACAACACACAAGCAATACTTTTATCCTCCAACTTGGTTCTTTTGGCATCAGGTACATGAACGTGTGCGAGGCAACCAAACACTTGAAAATGTTCAACTGAAGGTTTTATCCCACTCCAGGCCTCCTCTGGAGTTATATTTTTTACTGCCAAAGTGGGACTTCGGTTCAGAATATATACTGTCCAATTCACTGCTTCTGGCCAAAACGTCTTCAGTATCTTTTTCTCTGAGAGCATGCTTCGTACCAAGTTCAGAATGGTCCGATTCTTTCTTTCTATAACTCTCGATTCTTTCTTTATGTAACTTCGTTCTGTTGTGGAGTATAAGTTGTTGTCAACTTCCTTTTGATTCCATTTTCTTTGCAAAAATCGTTGAAATCTTGTGAGGTAAATTCACCTCTACGATTAGTACGTAAGCATTTAATATAAGCATCCATCTCTTTCTCAACAGATATTTTAAAGTACTTGAAAGTAACTAATGTTTCAGATTTTTCAACCAAAAAATACACCCATGTTTTTCTACTAAAATCATCAATGAAGCAGATTAGGTGCCTTTTCTTGGTATTTGACGTAGGCGAGATATGACGATATATGTCAGCATGGATTAGTTGAAGCTTTTGTGATGCTCTTCATGTACTTTTCTTCAGGACTGGATCTCGGTGTTGTTTTCCAATCATACAATCAATACAAATAGTTGTTGAAGCTTCTAATTGTGGTAGTTCATACACCATTTTCTTAAACTGAAGAGTTCTCAAGCCTTTATGACTCAAGCGTCCGTACCTACAATGCCAGAGGTGTGACAAGTCGTGTGTAACCGTGTGAAAACAAGTTGGCTTACTCGGTTGTGACTAAGCCAACAAGATAAACATATTGTTGGCAAACATCCCAGTTTGAAGGAACAAACCTTTCGTAGGATGATAAATTTTACACAAGTCGTTCTTAATAAGAATTGCTAAGCCTTTTTCCTACAACTGCCCGATGCTCAGCAAATTATTCTTTAAATCAGGAACAAAGGACACTTCAATCACCACATGAGTTAATCCATTCACTCTTAGTCCTACATTTCCCTTCCCCATTACTATCATCCTTGAGTTATTCCCTAGCTTCACCATTTGTCTAGAATTCTCATTTAGGTCACAAAATTTTTTTTTATCTCCATGCATATGATTACTACATCCTGAATCCAAAAACCACACATATTATCTTTTTGCTTCATTCATCTCTACATATGACATTAACAACATCTCCTCTTCTTCTCCAAGCTCGGTATAATTTGCCTCTTTGTCCTAACTCAGACATTCATATTGGAAGTGCCCAAGTTTATGACACTTGTAGCACTCCACAAAAGCTTTATTGAAGGATTGACGTCCTTTGCCACTACATCTTCCTCTTCCTCGAAAGAATCCATGGCCACGACCTCTGCCTTCTGCTCTGTCTTCAAAAGTCACTTTCAACGCCTGCTCTTCTCCATTATGTTTATAAAACTTTTGCTCGTGAACAACCAAAGAACTTTGTAGTTCATCAATTGATAGATGATCAATATCCTTTAATTCTTTAATAGAGCAAACAATGTAATTGAATTTGTCGTTCAAAGATCGAAGTATCTTCTCTACTATTGTAACATCTCTCATATGTTCTCCATGGATCCTCATCTTATTGGCAACAAACATCACTCTTAAGAAGTAGTCAGAGACACCTTCTTTGGATTTCATCTCAAGAGTTTCAAACTCTTTGCGTAGAGCTTGAAGGATAGATCGTTTCACCCTTTCATTGCCCCCGTACTTCCTTTTCATAGAGTCCTAAATTTGCTTAGAAATGTCTTTCTGGAGGATAGTTTCTAGAATGGTTCGATCTATAACTTGGAACAAGTAATTTTTCACCTTCAAGTCTTTCAGTTTTTCTTCTTCAAGTTTCTTTTGTTGGGCATCTGTCAATAATGCATCATCTTCTGGTTCAACATAACCAATCTCAACTAGGCTCCAGTATTCCTTGGATCTCAAGAAATTTTTCATCAACATGCTCCAATGATCATAGTGACCATTGAAGCAAGGAATGGCCTACTGAACAAAATTCCCTTCACTCGTCATCTCTTTACTGCTGCAAATTGATTGCTGCTTTGTTTTCTTCAAGCCCAGTGGGGGGTCTGATACCAGAATGTTATGAATCAAAACTATGATAGAGAGAAACATAACAAAACTGAGAGAATGATTTACCATATTGAATAAGAACTTTGGCTAATACATAACCTAACAAGAATTAACAGAATGTAGAAATTACAACCCATGATTGACAGAAACGTTGTAACGTGCAAGAAGAAATAGTTAAACAGAAGAACAAGTCACCCTATTTAATAGGGATTTATTTGAAACAAAAAAAAAAAACCTAATTAATAGGGGATCCTAAACAATAAACCCCGGTACTTGTCATATTATACTTGAAAGGAAAAGAAAAATAAATCATTGGAGATCTACCATCACTTAATTATGGACATCATTTATCACAAACAAATTTTGCTGAGATAGTTTAAACCCCAATATAAAATTCTGGATGACAACATTAGAAGAAGCTGCATGGGCCGTTAAAGCAAGATCATAGAAAAGCAAACCGAACAAAACAAAATGAAGTGAGCATCTGTCTTTATTCAATCAACAAATTCTATTTAATTCAAGAATAAAATTTATTTTAAAAAATAAATTTAAGAAAGAACAACAAATAAAAAGACTCGAGATAACCCAAATATATAAATAAAACAAAGATCATAAAAAGCAAGAAAAAAATCAGAGCTCAATCTCCAATTTAATAAATATTGAAGCATGAAATTGAAAAAAATATTACCTTATAAAATGATAAAAAGAAAAAAAAAACCAAAGCAATCCTAGACAAATCTTTTAAAGTTGGATTAATTCTCAAAGCTTGCAAGCCCGTCTTAACCACGAAGCTCAATCCAAACAAATTAAATATTAAAGAATGAAATTGGGTAAAAAAAAAATATCAATCTACAAAAATTTGAAAACATAAAAAACAACAATAAAAAAAATGAGGATAAAATCTAATAGGAACAAAATTGACGGAGGGTGTAATAAAAAAAAATGCAATTTTAAGAACTATCTCAATTATAAAAATAGAAAATAAAAGAATGAAGACCAAATTAGACAAAGTAAAAAATTGAAATTAAAACAAAAAATCATATTTCATAAATTATTTTAAATAAAAAAATGATAACCAAAAGAACAGAAACTTCTCATTAGACGTGCTATATTATCATGTAAGAGATGCCAAGACAAAGCGGAAGCCACCTCAGAAAGGTCTTTATGGCCACTGGAATCAATTGCACGCGCCGTCTGAAGATGGTGGAGCGGCTAATACGTGCTCATCACGCGTCAATGAGATTTTTTTTATTTTCATTTATTAAAAAAAATAGCCCCTAACCCAACACAATAATACTAATAATAAAATAACAGTTGCTCAATGACTTAAATACCCTCTGACCCTAGGCTTAAGAATATAAACTCCAAGAGCAATTAAATCTTTTTACTATGCTTATAAAAATAAAAAAACCAAAAAAGCCCCAGCATTAGTTCGATCCTTTCCTAATTCTAAGGGTAATTCAGTTATTTTACTCTGCACAACCAAATGAAAATACAAAAAACAAAATCCTTCATGGCAACACAATAATGTATTTTTTTTTAAATGCATCGACGTAATTTTACTATGCAAAAAAGAAAGTAAATGCCCACCTTGTCCATGATCAATTGTAAAATGCCAACATGATCTCATTGAAAAAACAATCCTACCCCTAAACATTTTCCTTAACCTTTTATTTTTCAAGGGCAATATGGTAAATGCATCATTCTCATCCATAATGCATTGTGTTTAGAAGCATATTGAATTCACCATCCTTTTTAGTTTTATTTTTTTAATGCTAGATTAAAAGGCAAAGCCAATTGATTGTATCAATTGTGATGATGCATTAGAAAAATACTAAACCTAGATGAGAAGTTATTGTATCCCAAGACACATAATACTATTTATTGTAATAGTATAATTACTATATTGCCTCTTGGTCATTAAAACTTTTGAACTAGGAATTGAAGGCAAGGTAATCTTTTCACCATAACAAAATTATCTTTTATAAATTGTATGTGATTATTTTGGCAATATTGTTTTTCAATATATAGTAAAATTATTCATTTAACCCTGAAATAAAATAATCTAATGCCTACTACTAAAGGATATTTTTTTATTTTAAATCTTTTTAGAATAGCCCTAAAAGACAAAACCAATTGAACAAGAACCTAAGGATTTTCTTTTGTCATTTCACAATGTTTTTATTGTAATTTTCAAGAGTGCTTAGGGCATTATTGTAAATTATATTTATTAAATATAATTATATATAAAAAAAACTTTTTGGCACATATGCGCAAGCACCAGCATATGGATGGCCCTATGCTATTTGAGTGGTAGGTTGGGGGCTGCCAGCCACCAGACGTTGTTTGTCGGGGTGGCATTTGAAAGGTCTTAGCACTCCAAACCAGATAAGGCAACACGTGTTCCAAGCTTCAAGGTCGTTTGGCGCTGACGGTCATTTTTTTCCCCTTTTCTCCCCCCCCACCTAGATTTTCATGTCAACCTCTTCAAAATTCAAGAATAGCCATTTAATTTGTTGGTTCTTCAGATTTGATTATTTTTCTTTTTATTATGATTTTTTTATCTTGAATAATTTATTGAATTCGATCCTCATTTTTTTTATTGCTATTTTTTTGTTTGTAATCATTTTTTTCAATTGATTTTGTTTTACGATTTCATCCTCATTTACTTCTTTTTTTTCCTATAATCCTTATTCTTTTGATTGTCAATTTTTTAGCCTTGACAAGTTTTTATTTTAAATCATAAATGAATTTATTTTTTGATTTCATACCCATTTGTTTTTGGTTTTTCCTATCAAATTTAATCTCTATTCTTTTGATTGTCAATTTTGTTTTTTTTTGTTTTTGCTTTTACAAGTTTTTAAAATTGATATTTTCAAATTCGCTCCTAATAAACTTCTTGGTTGGACCCAAATCTAGGATTTCACGAGTTATAAATTTTTAAAATTTGACCAGGTTTAGGATATTTTCTTGGGTTTGCTTGTTTTTTATAAATGTTTTACAATTTCAACCCCTAAGATTTTTTTTTATCTTTAAAATTTGGTCCTTATTCTTTTAATTATTATTTATTTTATTTGACATTATTTTTTAATTAAAATTGCATCCTCGGGTTTTTTCCATCAAATTTTATTCTTCAAAATTAAAATAGTTAAGAACTAGGCTTTTTTATTAAATCCGAGTTACAAATTTCACAGATTGTGACTTTTAGCGATTAGACTAGGTTTAAGAGGTTCTTCGGGTTTGCTTGGTTTTTTTTTTTTTTCCAAACTAATGTTTTCTTCTTCTTTTTTATCCTTTTGTTTTGTTATTTTTTGCATTTTGATTCTATTGGGTTAGCCTTTAACAATTTCTTGTTATTTCACCCCCTATCATTTTTTAATATATAAATAATCTATCAAACTACAAATATTTTTTTAATTTTACCCCCTATGATTTTTCAATCTTTAAAATTTAGTCCTCATTCTTTTAATTATAATTTATTTTGTTTGGGATCATTTTATTTTTTTTTTCAAATTTCATCCTCAAGTTTTGTTTTTTTAGTCAAATCTTATCCCTATTTTTTTGTTACTAATTTTTTTCTTTTGCAAGTTTTTTTTATTAATATTTTTTCCACGATTTCATCCTTCAAAATCAAATTTGTTGAGAGTTAAATTTCTTAATTGAACCTAGGTCCAAGATTTCACAAGTTGCAGATTTTAGAGATTAGATCAAGTTTAGAAAGTTTGCTTGATTTTTTTTCCCTTTTTTCTTATTTCTAATCTTTTTTTTATTTTCTTATCTTTTGGGTTTGATTCTATTGGGTTAGCTCCCTATAATATTTTTTAATTCCACCCCTATTATTTTTTAATCTATAAATAATCTATCAAATTAAAAATATTTTTCAATTTTATCCCTATGATTTTTTTAATTTTTCAAATTTGATACTCATTCTTTCAATTACTATTTATTTTGTTTGGGATTAATACTTTTTTTTTCAAATTTAATCCTCCTTAGGTGTTTTTCTCTTAAATATCCATGGGCTCAAGTAGTGCGCCTAGGCCCTTTTTACCCTCTATCATGCTCATGACACATATCTGACTCTAACACTCTGAGCCTGATTTTTTAGGACCCCACACAAGTCTCTCAGGATTTTTACTGACCGAATACATTTGGGATCTTACTCTCCCTACACCTCTAGGTGTATAAAAATCTCTTATAGCCTACCACTTCATTAATATATTTAAGTGGAATGCAACGCATGACCAATAACATTAATTTAAAGGGTAAAATGACTTTTCATCTCCTTCATTCCATAAAAATAACAAGATTAATGGGCTATAAATGCCTCATGAATCATCTAAGCTCAAGGTTGATAATCTCTCCATTTTATAAATATTAGCATACGCATTTTCAGAGTATTTCCTTCTAAAATATTATTGCACTCTTTCTATAAAAATACTAACTTAAACATCTAAGAGTCTACATATCTATCAAAAAGAATCTTTTACATGTACTTGACTTTCCACATCAAACTACCACGCACATCGGCTTCCTACACCAGGCTACCACCTATTTTAGCTTTGATCATATTGTAAGGACTGAGTGATTAACCTATTATCCAACCACATAAACCTTATTTCTAAGCATTTTGGATTTTGAAACATCATCATGATATAATACATTTTGCTAAGAAAACTCAACTTTAATCCCTAAAAAAAATAAAAAGTCCCTAAAAAAATAATAATTAGAATTGAGGTGTCACGCATGCTACAAAGCGTAACAATCCTTCCCTAGATTGTAAAACGTAATCCAAAAGCATTTTCAAAAGAAGATGGTAATATGTTAGGTATTTTGGGTGTAACTATGGTTCTACAGTCTCTAATTAAATATTTGTGAATTTGTTTGTTCCAAGTCCAAACAGCACACTGAAAAGTAATTAATTAATGCTTGCAACGATGGCTTGCTTTTCATGTTAAATCCAAATCTAGCTTTATGCCTGTTTGTGAATCATCAATCTGGTTGTGTTTGTGACTTTTAGCTGTGGTTATGTTTGTTTTTAGTAATATTTTAAAAGTCAATTCAACCGCCGCTTCCATGTTTTATTTTAAAAGCCACAGCTTTTCTAAACAGATTCAAAATCTATTTGAAAAAATTGACTTTTGAAAAGTTATCAATTATACTTAAAAGCGACAAACATAAACCTTTTTTTTTTTATTTGTCCTTAGATATGCAACTTCCATGCTAGGGAAATGTTTTGAACTTGTTAATCTGAAGGAACGTGACTGGGCTGAGATAGCATCATGGCTCTGTTCATCAATTAGTAAAGAACCTGAGATGTAATTCCTCAATTTGATTGGAAAAAGACACTGAAAAAGCACTGTTAATGAGGAAATAGCAACAAAAGAAGAAGAGAATGAAACCACAATGAGGCGGTGATAAATGGACGCAGTATTTGACCGCAAAAGGAAAAGATAATTAGAGAAAAAAAAATACAAGCCCATTTTGATTTCAAAAACTCAGATTTCCCTTTGCATCCTTCGTAATGTTTAAGGCACTATCATGTCATCCTTGAAAGAATAAATTTTCTGCCAATTTACAATTGTGAATA
>Ga0325403_1007259_pt1 | contig 10584 bp, 7 predicted proteins | sample PopdelMetagenome_19_FD_205665 | JGI IMG/M metagenome (GOLD analysis project Ga0325403, IMG submission 205665) | Populus deltoides microbial communities from Bellville, Georgia, United States - Xylem-PdKOR-R4 | ecosystem: Host-associated > Plants > Phyllosphere > Stem > Wood/Secondary xylem...
AGAATCACGCGGCAACTAGGTAACATCGAAAATAATATTTATTTTTGTTTTATAATTTTATGTTTTAAATTCTAATTTGTTACTATGGAAGTAGGTTGCGTGATTTTTGGTATGACACCCAAAAAAATCAAAAAGACAAGCGAGGGATAACGGTCTTGAAGGATGGAATAAGGTGGCGGTTTGGCAGGAATTCAAACCGCCATTCATCTCGGGGGAAATATGGACGGCATATATTGAGCACGTGACCTCAGAGCGGTTCTCACGGCGCTCACAGTCCGGCGCCGACAACCGGAACCGGCAAATTCATAGTTCGGTGACCACGCACACTGGCGGATCCATCCCATTCAGCGCACATGCAAAGTGGATGGTAAGATTAATTTTAATGAAATATATCGTTAAATAATTTGTCGTTCCTTATAATATATTTAACTTTCAACCTATTTTTTCCTTACAGGCTGCGTCTCTTGGACGTGAACCGAGTCCAATTGAGCTGTTTGTAGAGACGCATGTGCGAAGTCAAGACCGCTAAAAAGGGGTGCAACAGTTCATGGACAACCGTGCTCAGCACTTCATGGTATGTTCGTTCATTCATTTTATTTTGTAAGTTATTAATTTCTTGAATTGCATCTTGAATTGCATTTGATGATTTTTTACCGACGGAATTTTCAGGAGACCTATAATAGCCGGTTGAGGGAGAGATATGGGGACAATCCGTCGACCCATCCAGATTTCAATCCAGATTTGTGGATGGAAGCGGGATCGTCTGGTGGACCCGATAAAAATCGGGTCTACGGGCTCTCCAACACTACGACTGAAAACTTGCATTCGGCTCATAGTGTCTCAACTGTTGGAAGCTCTCCATCAGTATTGAACACCCAGTCTGAGGAGTTCATTGCGTTGAAACAACAATATCAACAACTCTCGACGAATTATTATGAGCTCCGTCAAATAGTCATGGAGATGAGATCAAAGATGGGTGACGATACTTGTGCAGCTTTTTTTTGGCTGTATGGTCCCGGGAACAACCAGCCTCCTCCTCCTCCTCCTCCTCCAGCTCCGCCGCTATTCTAGTTTAATTTTGTTTTTTAAACACATTAAATTTGTAATGAATATTATTTAACATTACTTTTATATTTTTAATGTTTAATCCATAGTTATTTGTTTATTAAGGTTATTTACTATTAACAAAATTATTTTTTATATATATTTTAAATACCTACCGACGGATATACCGACGGATAATGTCCGTCGGTATTTCACAGAGAGTTGCCAAACAATTACCAGCTATGCCATAATTACCAACGGAATATATCCGTCGGTGATTAACTACAGACAGATTTACCGACGGATATTATCCGTCGGTATTTCACAGAGAGTTGATAAACAATTACCAGCCATGCCATCATTACCGACGGAATATACATCGGTAAGTCCGTCGGTAATTATCGTTGAAAGTGCAGAAGGATTTATTCCGTCGGTAATGTTCCCGCGGGAAACTTTTTTTTGGCGCACGTGTATCCGTCTATAAGACCATCGGTGGGTGTTTTTTTTATATTTGCGACAGACTTAGCGACGGAAATGAGTTTTACCGACGACTGGTATACCGACGGACGTGTTCCGTTGGTGAGGCCGTCGGTAATTATTGTACCGACGGATTTCATTGCTTTCACTGACGGAATGAGTCTGTCGGTAAAACTGGTTAATGGTGTAGTGTTCTGTCAGTAACTCCATCGGTAATAATATCTTTTTTATTACCAACGGACTTACCGACGGACAAAAAATTACTGACGAAAGATTCACCAACGAAGACTTTTTGTCGGTGATTTCATCGGTAATTTTTTTACCAACAGAATAGTAGTGCAAATATCGATGGAAAAATCCGTCGGTAAATCTAAAAATTTTGGTAGTGACAGTGCTCTGTACAAGTCACCATCTAATAAATGACAGTTTAGCATATACATGAAAGTGTCACGGGAAAACTTCTGGCATTGTTTTGGACGTCTAATTGATATCATTTGATTAACACAAAACATGAAGAGGCTTGCTCCAATACATCAGGTGTAAAGTGGAATGCTAAACTGCTCGACAGAAGAAGGCTGCAAGGCACGGATTTTAACATCATATTTTCGACGTTTGAAAACTTCCCTGACTGAGGAAGAGTCAGATCCGTCTGCTACAAGTGGATAAGCTGAAGCTTCATCAGCATAAGCAATTCCAATGTGATTACCACACTTCCGGCAAAGAAGTGCAGTTCTCTGGCGGAACAAACAAAGGGAGATTTTCGAAAAGAAGGGAAAGCATTGGAATTCATCAACCTGAGTAAATCTACTCTCATCGATGAAGAAGAATGAGATTTTCCCTCGCTTTATGGATTTCCCATATTTAGAGTCAATAGTTGACGTGTTTCGATTGGAGGAGCTCAAGTTCAGCTCATACCCGCAGATACTGCAGCTGCACCAAAGTTCCTCCATTTTATTTTCTATATATCCTTCATAGGACCATTTCTGTATGACCTTAATCTTGCGCATAAGAGGCATAACTAACAGCTTTTATAATGAATGCGGGGATGTAGAAAAGAACTTCTTCCTATAAGGGGAGATTTAAATGCCCCTTTCCGTAAACCAGATTTGATTGGTCATAACACTCGTCCTGCTACCCGTTAAAGAATTATGTTTAAGTTCTGTATCAGTATTAACCACCCAAGACATTGTTCAAAACTTAAACAAGACGACGACTTTTGGTTGGAAATGACGTCAAATATCAACCTAGCCTCATATTTTACATCCATTTAGATCAATTCTCACAAGCTTATTAAGAACCCTGGTTTCTTTTCACCTTGAAAAGAAACCTGGGTTCTATCATGGAGAAGCCAAACATAGTAAATCAGATGTCCTACACGGCCTCAATTTGAACGTGAATGGAATACGGTGAATTTCCAATATAAAACAGAAAGCATAGGACAGTCAGCTAATTTGAATCAACAACAAAAAAAGATAAAATGCCCCCTATCATAAACACAATATTTCAATTCCAAAAAAAGAACCCCATATAAAAAGGATCCATAAATAGAGGAAGAGAAAGAAGCTGTAGCTAACATGTCTTTGAGAAGCAGAGGAAGAAGAATAGGAATGATGGTGATTGCCGTTGAGGTAAGCTTCCCTGAAAGCCGTAGATTTTTCCATTTCTCCTCCTTGATCAACGGCAGTGATCGTGATTGTGACTCAAATGATCGATGACAGAATATTTACTGAGTTAATGGTGATCAAAGCAGTATTCTTTACATATAATTGGTTTGTAAGAAACGCGTCCAGCCTGAATCGGGTGACTTAAACTAACCAAGTTCAAGACAAGAAGTAGCTTCTAAGGAGAGAAGTGACTTAAATACCTAATTGGTAGGCCTCTGCCCATAACTATCTCCTCCTCCTCCTCCTCCTCCTCCTTCTTCTTTACAATTCTTCCTGCTTCCCCTGGCATTTTAGATTTCACACGGGAATCTCATACATTCCGATATTCTCCCTTAACCGTAGTTATCTCTGTAGGCTTAATTCTCGTGTCAGTTTTATTTTCATTCGCTTGGTTGGATGGATGCGAAATAAGGAATATGCTTTTGCTAGCATTTAATTGTTTGCTTGTGGGAGGCTAAAAGCTCCTACTTTGTACTTGGTGAGTCCATGATGTGATGAAACAAGTCCTCATCATGCATAATTTACTGTTCTCTCGACACATGAACTTCACCTTAACTTTTTAGCAGAGAGTAGAGACATAATTAAAAGCACTGAAATGTTGAAACCACGTCCATGTGACCACCATAGAAGAGACAGTGACCGGAACAAAGATAAGAACTTGCTTGACTACGTTTGGACTGAATTGAAACACATCCCATCTAGTGTGCTAGCATATGATGGCTTCAAGTGTTTTTTTGGACCATTCAGTCCATTTTCCTTAAAATGTATTTTTGGAAAAGAAAAAACTTTCTAATTTGTTTAAGTTGAGAATAATAGAGTGGCTTAGGTTGGGTCTTAGCAAATCTTTTATATATATATATATATATATATATATATATATATATATATATATATATATATACATTCTATATGCTCCTTAAAGTTATGGTGGAGGATCGACCCGAAACTTGTAACGAAAAACAGTAAAGGACGCAATAGAAAACGACTTGGTGAAGACATTTGCAAGTTAATTCTGAAAGGGGATAAAATGAATCTGAATCTCTTGCTACGCAACCCGAGTATGGACAAAGTGATAATCTACCTTAAAATGCTTAGTACGAGCATGGAAAATAGGATTCGTTGAGATCAGATTGATGGTGCCAAGGTTATCACACCAAATGGTAGAAGCAGAGACGGAGGGAACCTACAGATTTGTTAACAAATATTGAAGCCAGATGACCTTAGCAGTACTGTCTGCTAAGGCTTTATACTCAGCCTCAGTAGAGGAGCGAGCAATTGTGCATTGCTTTGCCGGATTTCTATGAAATCGACATCTGATAAAAAAAGATAAGGTAACCACCTGTAGACTTGCGATCATCAATACTACCAGCCCAATCTGCATCTATAAAACCATGTAGAGCAAAGGAGGAACCTCGAGTGATATGAAAACCATAAGATTTCGTACCTTTAAGGTAGTATAGAATACGCTTAACGGCAGTCCAATGAGAATATGTAGGAGCAAGCATAAATTGACAGACTCTGTTAACAACAAAACAGATATCTGGGCAAGTGAAGGTAAGATACTGAAGATCACCCATGATTTGACAAAACCATGTAGGATCATAGAATGAATTATTTGACAATACAATAACTTTTGAAGGAAAGACTAGAGTATTAACAGGTTTGCAGGAAGTCATACCAGCCCGAGTGAGTATGTCAAGGATATATTTGTACTGACGCAGCATCAAACCCATACCTGTAGACTGAAGAAAGTAGTGAACTGCACCTAAGTCACGAAGCTTGAATTTAAAGCTTAGTAACTAGATTAGGCGATGGAGAATAGCAGAGTTGCTACCCGTAAGCAGGATATCATCAACATACACCAGAAGATAAAAGATATTAGTTCCATCAGATAAGATAAACAGGGAAGTGTCAACCTTAGAGGCAAGAAAATCAATGAAGAGTAAAAAATCACTCAAACGAGTGTACCATGCCCTAGGTGCTTCTTTTAAACCATACAACGACTTGTGCAATTTGTACACATGAGATGGAAGAGTAAAGTCAACAAAACTTGGAGATTATTTCATGTAGACCTTTTTAGTAAGAACGTCATTGAGAAAGGCATTATAAATATCAAGTTGATGAATCTTCCAATTGCGCGAAACCGCAATTAAGAAGATTAATTGGACGGTGGCCTGCTTAATAACTGGGGTGAAGGTTTCAGATTAATCAATGCCTTCCTTCTGGGTAAAGCCTCTAGCAACGAGGCGTGCTTTATAATGCTCAATGTTGCCATCAACACAACATTTGATCTAATACACCCATCTACTGCCAACAACGTTCATCGAAGGATGAAAGAGAATTAAAAACCAAGTGTGATTAGAGCACAAAGCCTTGATCTCATCACACATAGCATCATGCCAAACAACATACCTGTCAGCATCAGAGAATGCAAGGGGTTTAGAAGAGGGAGAGTGCAGTACCCGGGGGGAGGTAGTAACAGCATCAAAGAACACGATATGTATTGGTCTCAACAACTTTAATTAATTTCCAGTCTTAATAGAATATTGACGAAAAAAATTTAGAAAAAACACTTTTATGCAATAGAAATCTCATAATTATAACAACTTTATAATTTCTCTTACAAAGCATTTTTATCCGATAGACTTTATCTTTACTCTAGATTTATTAATCAAACATTAGATTCATTAATCAAATATAAATGAATATTAAAGAAAAGAAAACTTTTATTAATAATAAATATATTTTACAGGAATAAAATGAATGTCATGTGTAACTAACTGTGGTTATAGAGCATATTCATTAATAGCCTGAACGAACAACTTAGTTGTTTGCTAGTTTTAGGCCTTCAAGAACAAATCATACATGGGCCTCGATCCAATCCCACATAAATTCCCAAAAAGCCTAGCACTAACACACTTAACAATGTTGTGTTACGACCTCCAAGAGGTTAGTGTGGCCCCTAGTTTTATTTACAATAACTACCACCAATGGAAATACAATTCACACCTTATCAATATGACGATAACCTTTCTTGCCATTCATAGATGTCAACCTTTCCCATCGATGATTATGGAGCATAACCTTCTAATACGTCACCAACATGACTCTAACTATATAGTATAGATAATTGTTCTCCATCATTACTCCACATGGCTTTTGCAACTCCACACTAAATAAGGCAATTTCATGTGATTAAGTTATAAATATACCTTGAGCACTAGGTAATAACACACGAGGCCAAGAAAGGATCATAGAACAACACAACACATGATCATCATAATATACATTTTCTTATATTCGTTGTTAAACGTTCTTGCCTTTCTACATATCATTAACTTAAGCATTAAAAGGTTCATATTCTAATAGGAGACATGTTTTAGTAAGAGAGCATGAAACAAGTAGACACCTTAACTTAGAAGCAACCATAGAAAGCCTAGACACTTTATCTTAGAATCAATTGTGGAAAGCTTCAATTTAATCTAAAGTTTTTATGACTTCATCAGTGGTGTTGTTTATAAGAGCCTAAATAAAAGTTAGTTCATTCTCATTTCACACCTCACCCTAAAGTTTTTTCCATGTCTAACAACTTAGAAACACAAGACATGGAAGGGTAACCAGTCTCCCCACTATAGATACATTAGTTCCTCCAAGTCTTCAATAACTCATCCGTCAAATAAAAATGCTTACTAAAGTTATTTTAGCTACATAAAAATAGCTTTGCACTCTTCCACTCCTTTAATGGGTGACAAAACATTGAACTTTGTTATATGCACCGCTAAGAACATATAGGCAACTTCAATTCCTTGATGAAATAGGACATAACGACATAAAAGAAAGTAGACATGAGAAAACTCGTACTCTAACCCTCTGAAGGTACCTCTCCTACCAAAAAGATCGTTCCTAAGCTATACTCACCATACATGAACTCTAATGGTAAAAAACTAAAGCCTCAACAAGTCATATCCATATGAGTGGCTACCTAAGATGATATTAATAACAAAAGAAGGTTCTAAGAAAGAATATCACCTCTTCGAAGTGGGAGTTTCTCTATTTTCCTATCAGGAGTAGCACATTCATCTCTCCAAAGATTACATGTTTGTGAAAGAAAAAATAAACAACTATAATGAATTTATAAACCTAAAAGAACAGATATAAAATGTACAAAATAACTTGGAATTTGTAACACAAAACAACAATATTATGTGTAAAGTCCTTTAAACAATATTTTACAGATTTGCTAGAGCATGATACCATAGCCTGAAGCTTGGCTCCATCATTAACTTTCAGGATCTCAACACCAAACTCATATCTCGGTTCATCACAAGTATACCAGCTAAAAAGAACATAATTAAGCTCTTCTTCATCACACAATAAGAAGATGAGAGCACTAAAACATATCTTTGAAGGCTTAATGAAGAAATGATCAATATGAAGATATTTTTTATTTATTAAATGACTAACTTGCCCTCATTCAACTTAATAACAACAAAAAAACCATAATGAAAAAAAAGTCTTTGGATGTAAGCTTTTTTTAAAAAAAGGTAATTGAGTCATTTTACTATGCTTAAAAAATAAAATGACAAAAAACCCTAGATACCATTTAAAATTGTTATATTTTTAAGGGTAATTGAATCATTCCATTTTAGTTAAAAAATTGAAAAGATAATTTTACCCCGATCAAGCTTGTAATAACCAATAAACCTTATGAAAAAACAAAATACGTCTAATATAATGACCATTAATTATTATTTTTTTGGAATGGTAAAATAATAACTATATTATTCTCAAATAAATAGTAAAATATGTATAGGCATACATTAAAAATACCTTTGCTTTCACGGGCCTTTCGCTCGTCAATAGGAATTTAAAATTTCAATTCAATATCTTTGCTTTAAAAAAAAGTCGCAATACAAGTTGTTCTTGTTTACAAAATCCATCTAGAAGATAAAAGTTAAGATCATTTTGGGTCCACATTACTGGATACACGGTTGCCTTTCGCATATTATTTGCCTGATTGCAAATCATAGCCACTCTTGTTTTCTTTAATTGTTGTCACATGTGTGCGGCGTCGCGGCGAATATTCTATTTTATATAGGTATATGGAAATCAAGAAATATAGGGAGACAAGGATTCCTTGTCTTTTATCAGTGGAAAGCGGGAAAGGAAATCGCCACCTAGTATTTTGGTGACTAAGAACCTTGACTAGTCTTAGATATTGAGTATGGGGACTGGTTGTGTAAAGAGAAGGTATTAGCACCCCAAATACGTCTTGCCTAAGGTAAGTTGCATTGTTTGATTGTCTGATAAAAAACTAAAGTGTTATTGTATTTCTAATTGTTGGTCCGTCTATGGTGTAAAAAAAGTCCTCCTCAGTAAAGAAGTCCTTATCTTATCAAGTAAAAAAACCTAACCATTCTAACATCAATAAAAAGGAACTTTCTTTTTAATATCAAGAATATGTTTTACGTATAAATTCATAATCCAGATACTAAAAGACAAGAAAAGAAATATATATTTTTTGGGTATTTTTGAAATATTGGCTAGTTCTCATTGCTTTAATAAACTGGTTATTAAAGCAAAAAATACATGCTAAAACATATATTATTATTATTATTATTATTATTATTATTATTATTATTATTATTATTATTATTATTATTATTATTGTATGAAAATTCGATGTGATGATTTTTTTTTTTCTTTGAGAGAATTGGTTGTATGAAAACAACATATTTTTTATGTTTTATAATTTTTTTTGCAATGTTTTGACAAAAACTGGGTATTTTAATACCGGATTTGTATTTTTATGGTATAAAAATACAAACCAATTTCAAGCAAAATGGTATAAAAAATACGTGGGAAAATTACAAAGTTTTTTTTTTGGAAAAGATTTTTTAATTTTTTTAATTGGATTGAGATTGGGTCGGACCCAAAACAGATTTGGATTGTGGCCGACCCGAATACAACCAACTATATTTTGGGTCGGGCTCAACCTAGCCACGTGGGCTGAGCTGATGATCCAACCCATGGCAACCATGGACTGGTTACTGTGCAAGGGCACAGTAACCAGTCAATTATAATTAGCCGGTTACTGTGCTCATGCACAGTAATTGTGGTGCACGTTCTGCATGCAAGAAGATAGACAGTAAACATAGATGAGGGGGAGAGAATTAACTAGAATAATGAGCTTGGATAGATAAGCTAACGGTGATGTTGGTGGTTGTTCTCGGTGGTGTTACTGCGGTCGCTCTTCCTCTTCTCTTCTGTTTCTGCATTGCTTTTTTTCTCTGTTTCTTCTTCCAAGCAGTGGTTCTAAGAGGAAGATAGGGCGGTGGTGCTGCTGCTGTTATTAACAGAGGGAGATAAACTGATTATTTTTCTTTTCCCCTATTTTCCATTCTTCTGCGTTTCCTTTTCTTTCCCTTCTTACGATCTGTGTTTTCCTTTCTCTTCTGTTTCCCCTGTTTCACTGTCCTTTCTTTTCTTTCGTTTCCCTCCTTCTCTCTGTTATTTCTACGTTATCCTCTCAATACTCTCCTCGTCCCGTGTTTCTTTCTCTCTTTTTTTCTGTTCCTATTTCTTCACCTCCCTGTTTCAAGCCCGTCTTCTTTCCTTGCTCTCTCTCCTTCGTCTGTTTTCCCTCTCTTTTTTTCTCATGGTGTTGAGATTGGTATTTATAGGGCAAAGGGGAGCAGGATCGACCCTATCCTCACCCTATCATTGCATATGGGGAGTGGGGCCTTCCTGCCCTATCACGGCGCCGAACGAGATGGCCCATGGGTGTGGTTTGCAGGGCACGGCTCCCCTGGTTTCTCATCATGAGGGGGCGTGGGGCTTTAGGTTTTGGCAGAGCACGTGGGGAGAGAGAGAGGCAGGAAGAAATAAGGAAGAATTTTTTTTTTCAACGCTAATAACTAAGTTTAAAACATTTTTTTTTTATTGAAATGACTAGCACAGAACAACTTCACAGAAATACCCAAGCAACATGAAACACCGGATGTTAAGGTGTTATTTATTTTTATCTTTACTTCCTGTTAATATTTTATTTTTAGTATTTTTAAATTATTTTTATATTTTAATGTTAAAAATAATTTTAAAAAAATATTATTTTAATATATTTTTTAAATAAAAAATATTTAAAAAAATAATCACTTCTACAATTCCAAACATCCCTAAACCAAATCAGAAATTAATGCATGGTCGATCATAGTATTGCTGATAAACTAGATACCGTACTAATTCAATATGCTTATAAAACATATATGTGTCACATATTCTTGCCATCAATTATTGATAAGCACCGTCGTAGTGTCCCTTAATACACTATCAAGCCAATCGAGAAAGACTAGATGGCTGCCTGATGTAAACACTCAAGTAATGGAGAGAAATTATTAAA
>Ga0325403_1007260_pt1 | contig 10584 bp, 6 predicted proteins | sample PopdelMetagenome_19_FD_205665 | JGI IMG/M metagenome (GOLD analysis project Ga0325403, IMG submission 205665) | Populus deltoides microbial communities from Bellville, Georgia, United States - Xylem-PdKOR-R4 | ecosystem: Host-associated > Plants > Phyllosphere > Stem > Wood/Secondary xylem...
CGGTTGGGTTTCTGATCTACTGAGGAAGGAGATGTTGCTATTGGCTGGGAGGACAACCACTAATGCTGCTACTGTTGAGGAACTGTTCACAGGGCTGAGAAGAGACCCTGGCTTCATGCTCACGGTTGAAATTGTTATGCTGCTGTTGGAATGAGGTGCACAACCTCTTCTGGCGTGATTGAGAAGAACAAATCTGCTGGTGGTGCTCAGAAGTGGCTGAGTTGCTGAGGAATGTTTCTGCTTCTCTCCAAAAACCAGTCACCACCGTGATGATCAGCTACTGGTTTGCTGAGATGAGCTGCTGGTGATACTAGTCACGATGCACTACCAAATTTAACAGTTGATGGAACTAGTGATGCTGATGGCGTGATTGAAGCTCACAGTGCAGAGATGTTGACTGTTGCATGTTTTTTGAGGAGAGATGCCGGTTGTTGCTGACGGTGAAACTTGCTGTTAAGGATGAGAAACCCTGCTACTGTTCACGGTCGAGTCATGAACTATTGCTCATAGTTGGCAAGAATCAATTGTTGATTATGACCAAAACCAGTGCTGTTGTTGTCGTGGAAAGAGAAGGATGTTTGCTGCAGTTTGGTTGGCATGGACTCTGCAAGCAGATGCTTGTGAAGCCATGAACAGAGAAGAAAACATGTTGCAACTTAAACCGTTAGTCGTGGAGAAAGAGCAACGTACGTACGCTTCAGGTGATCTCATCAACAGTATAGACGAGCTTGGAAAATATATAGTTTGTTCTTGAGAGGTGAAGGGGGGAAGACGAGGGTCAGGTCATGGTTTCCTTAGAAGAAAGGGTCATTCTTTTTTCTTTTTTTCATTTTTCACTTTTGAAAGCTGAAGAAGGCCCATGGTGGCTTGTATCACTCATGTGGCTTTATGGAAGGAGATATTATCAGGGCTGCTATGGGGGTTGTGATGATACGCGGGCTGTTTCTAAGTTTGTTTCAGGCTGGAAAGATTAAGGAGTAAGGCTACGATCTGGACTAAGAGATAATGTTCATGGCAGTGTTCATCTCCCTCCCCTTCAGCTGCTTGGATTAGGGTTTTTGAGCTATTTATTAGACAAGGAAGAATAATCTAATGTTCATGGCAGTGCTGATCTCCCTCCCCTCCAGCTGCTTGGGTTAGGGTTAATTAGGGTTTTCGAGCTATTTTATAATACAAAGGAGAAGGATATATATAGATATCTTATGAGCTGGATTATCTTAAATCATTGATGTTTGAGAATAGATCTTGGTTATTGATTGAAGCTAAGGATAAATGTTTGTATTGCTCTGCTAGCAAATGGAGGACACGAGATTATTTTTACAAATAAAACAATGTTAAGTAGGGTTTTTGAAAGATAATTTGCAGGTTTTTTTAGAGCATTAATTAGAGATGAAATTTTAGTTTAGAGTGAAGTAAAGAACCAGAATGTAAATTGACATAGTGGTACGGTGAAGAGATGAGGGAATAACCTCTCTTATAACTTATATTATTTCAAGTCTTTTTGCCTAAAATATTTTTTCTCAAATTAAAGAGTTATTATGATATAATTTTTAGCAAAGGTTTAGAGCATCTCATTACGGTAATGATTATTGTAAAATTATTTTAAAAAAATATTTACAATATGAAGATCTATATATTCTACTCCTACGATCGTAATTTCATTTAAATTCAGTCATGATTTACAATTATAGTAGTATAAAATAAATTACAATTATAGACTAGCTAGATGGGAAAACTTACACTCAAAAAATTAAGATGAAATGTTGTTTTAAGAAACTAAGAGAAAATAAAATCCACTAATTTTTAGATATATCAAGGGAATAATATGAGAATCATAATTAAATATAAAATCTTTGAAAGTTAGATTAAAAATGAAAAATTATTGATATTAAATATAAAATGTTACTTTTGGATGTAAAATGAGTTCATATTTTGGGGTAACCAAACATATATAGGCCTTGGCATTTATCAGCCCAGAATCGAAAGAACGTCAAGATGGGCCCAGCGAAGCAATTTCCTATATGAACGTCAAGATGGGCCTTAGCATCTGTCTGGAAGCAACAGTTCACAATAAACCTCATCGAACGGTCCAGAATACAAACACACCATACTTCTGAAACCACCAGATTCCCCTATCCAAACCCTTATCCTACGCGCGCTTCCGTCCCGACAGGCTTACACTCTCTATCTTCTCTCACATAAAAAAAATGGCCGCCGAGTTACTTCCACCGGATGGCCCCATCACCGCCGCCGCCACCAACACCACAGCATCCGCCGCCATAGACCCCACCACAACTGCCACAACAACAGCTCTAGCCCTAGCTGAATCAGAAAACCATGGGCCACCACCACCAATACCAAAACGGCAACGTCGACCAAGCGTCCGTCTCGGTGAGATCGGGGACCACCATCACCAAACAGCACATGACACGCACGTGCGACGGTCAACAAAGCAGCTGCAGCAACACCACACGTGGCGCCTCCCTAAAGACTCCTCAAAATCAATCAAAGCTCGTTCTTTAACCCATCTCGTTAACGGAAACAGCAACGAAATTGAAGAACACGAGCTCCCTAACAATAATCAAAACGGAGATCTAAATCTTCTCGAGTTCGGTCATAGAAGGAAAGCGAAGAGAGGTACAACGAAGAGAGTGAGATCGAATTGGATTTCATCGAATTCTAGAATCGATGAAGGAGATACTAATTTGGAGAATTCAAATGGAGAGGAAGGGTTTGTTCGGGAATTCGATCTTGATTCTGATAGTCCTTTAAAAGATCAAAGTCCGGTTCATTCTGATGAAAATGTTGCTTTAGATTTCTGGCAAGGGAATCGGAGAACAGGCACGGGTTCTGGTCGAGTTAGGGTTACAGAGAGTAGGGAAAATGAAGGAATAGAAATGGAGAATGATGATAATTCGGAGCGAAAATGGGAAGGCGTGAGGACTTGGTTGATTGAGTTAGGGTTAAGTCGATACGCCCCTGTTTTTGAGATACATGAAGTGGATGATCAAGTGTTGCCGTTATTGACATTGGAGGATTTGAAAGATATGGGAATAAATGCAGTTGGTTCGAGAAGGAAACTGTATTCTGCGATTCAGAAGCTTAGAAAGGGGTTTCAGTGAGTTTTGAACTCTTTTTTTTTTTGGTTTATAACTTTTAGAGTAATTGGTGTAACTTTCTTTTTTGAGTAAAAAACCTCGGTCATGGATGAATTGTGATAATAGATAAAAATGCATGCCTGAGATGGTTTGAGCTATCTTTTTTGACTAATAATAATGATGATATAGTCTGGGTATCAATTGGTAGTTTCTTGTTATTGATTTCTTGCTTGTGATGTTCCCTTTTCTTTAATCTTGCAATTTGACATGTTTGATAGTATTTGTCATTTCAAAATCCATTCAGGTTAATGTTGGACAAGTACATGTTGCTCATATTTCAAGAGATTTCTTTCTTAGCAATGTCATCTGGCTTGCCTTTCTACATGATATACTTTCTATTTGTGGTGGAGTTGGTTTAAATATTAATAACTATATCTTTCTTTGTTTGGAGATTGAGTTGATTGGTTGCTATTTATTTTCTTGACATAATGCTTGTGTTAGAGTGGTAAATTTTTTTGTTATTAAGGTTATGCGATTGTGTCATTTGACTTACCATACCGGTCCTCTGTCACCAAGGTTAAACTTTTGTATGCTTTGTTGCCATCACTGATCAACTCTGCTACTACTTTGATGGCACCTTCTTCATGTCAACCACACATAAGCATAAAAGTTTAGGGCTTAAGATGAGTTTGATAAAGCCAAGTACTAGCTTGAATAGTATCATAGTCTTGTGATTCTTGAAACTGGACAATAGTAGCATAGTCATGTGATTCTTGAAACCGGACACCGTCTCTCTCATTGGGTGAATTCATGATTCGTGAGTGGCTGCAAATTTCCAAATAATCTGCGTATTCACTCTCATCTCTTTCCCACCCCCTCCCCCTTTATTTATGTCTTTGCTCTCTCAAAATTTAAGCACACTGATGCCAAGCCTCTTTCTTGTACGAAACCGTAATAGGAATCAGGGTCTGGAATTTGTTTGGATTTGTCATTTATACCGAGTATTCACCCTGTTCACTGTGACGGGCTGACATCTCTTTTTTATCTACTGCTTTGGCTTCATTGGCTCATTTTCTAGTTTAAGTCCAGAATGATGGTGCCTCTTGATCATGTTTGTACTGCATTCTGCTTTGGCACATGTCATACATGTTGACCAGTCAGCCAATTTTTCTGTTCTGTTGAAACATTATTCTGGTGTTGGGATGATCCTCTTGCTTAAGGAAATTTTTAATTTAACAAATTTCTGAATCTAATGCCACTTTTATCTGAGCAATAGGGTTGATTGTACCTTGTTTATGTCATGTAGGATGAATCTATTGTTGATCCAATATAGTTTGTCTTAGAGAAGTAAAACTGTCATCTCGTGTTCAAGACAACTCATGGGCTTGCAAGAACATTTTAGGATAAAATTATTTGTCTGTTTCTTAAGTCAATAGTTATACCTCAATTGTTAACTCTCTTTCATGAGTTACACTTCAGCTAATGAACAGCTCAAGGTTTGGTGTTGTCTTGACAAGGTAGAATGGTACCGGGACAATATCTTCTCATAAGTTTATCTTCTTTGTAGAATACTTGCGATACAAATAATTCAAGATAGAAGTATGTTTTTTCAAAACACAAAGCAATTTCTTTGAATAATGGAGATGGCAAAACGTAGAATCAAAAAGTTGAAGGTTACAAAGTTTAACTTTTGATAAAGCAAAATCTTGACTCAAATTTATAAGAATTTTTTGTTATTGAAGTTATTTTTGAGCAAACATAATTGTGACTTTTCTTTGAGTCAAAAGTCAGAAGCAACTTAATTCAATTTGTAAAAGTCATGCCAAATGGACTCCTAATAAATAATGTGCTGGCTTGTGGTATGGGAAGTTAAGAATCGGTTCTGAATGAAGAACCCCATGCATTGCACACAGAAAGGACATACATCATAAATGTGTCGTGTTTGCCCTCTTCTGGAATGATAGTTCCTTCTGGAACTGATCTTTGATGTTAGATAGAATTATTGCTACCTATTGCTGGAAACAGCGTGCTGTAATCGACTATTCTTTGTATGTGAGTGCTAAAGTAAGAAACCTTTTATTCTATCTTAAGGTACTAATTGCACGTGCCGATCCATCTATAATTTGGGTCTACCTATCATAAACCTATCTTAAGATTGAAATACTTTCAATCTTAAATTTCAACTTGATCAAGCCATAGCAAGTTTTCCATTCTTTTTTATTGGTTCGTTTCTCAAGTTTAATAAGGTTTTAGTGACTTTCTTCCCTTATTCTGTCAGTATTATAAGTTTTCTAATAATTGCACATATTGCCTCTGTAGTTTGGTTAAATGTTATAATGAATGGATTTCCTTTCATGCATCTTATCTTGTGGGGGTCTGTCTCTTGTCCTTTTCCTCTTGCTAGAACAGCATGCTAAAGATTGTAAGGTCCCTGCTTGTTATATGTTGATTCTGGGCAGTGCAGATCATGCCCTTTTCATAAATGATGAAGGGGTCAACTGCTGAAGCGTTGTCCCTCTTAAAGAAATTTGTGCATCGATGAAATTAATTGCGCTTTCATTTCATTCTGCAATGCTATTTTTGGTGTATTTGGCTTAAACTGTAAGCAGTCCTTTGGCTTTTGTGAACATTGTCCATTGATTTGAAGTTGAAGGTTTGTAATAAGTTGCCAAAGTGGATATGTAGTTCTGAAGAATGTCTGATTGGTGGAATATTAGAGTTTAAAGAATGAAGGAAGTGATGAACTAGTGAACTATGAAGATTTCTGCAATATTCAAGACTTGCCTCTGTAACACATGATCTAAATGATTTGGAAGAGCTGAGTAGCAGTTCTGTGTATATAATGCGGGAATAATATCAAACATGAGGAATGCAGAACCTAATTGGAGCTGTGGACTTCTTGCTTTAATGTTCTTTGACATGGTTTTTACATGTATTGTTTACAGTTTGACACTGACGTTTGCAATATTTTTGGGGGATGCTACTGAAGTTCTGGCAGCGAATATCGGCATATGCCTTTGCTTCTCTTTCTTTGCGATGTGTTCTATTGTTTAATTGTTTTCAATTCTAGCTGTTTAATTACATTATCTCAAAATAACAATTAAGATGATTGCATTTGTGTCCCGAACCTGTGATAATCTTAATCCCCAAGATAAACAAATCTTAAAATGTATGTGCTCCTTGCAGGATTACATGTGTGCGTAGGTCATGGATTTGCTCAGGTTTTTCAAACAAGTTGCCTCCTTGCTATGCTCTTGTGGGCGTTCATTGCTATCTGTTGCATGGCAGAGGAGTTGTCGATTGTACGTTGAATTGTTCTGTGTAGGCATAAAAAAGTATGTGGTTATGGATGAGTTTGATTAATGCAATTAACTTTAAAACAGGATGCCCTGGGAAGAATTTATTTGGGGGGCAATGGCGTGGAGGATTGCTTGATTAGGGAGGTGGTTCTCTGGCGCTTCCAGACCATCCTCTTGCCTATTTCAAATCCTTGTAATTTTTACTCGAGTATGAGTTCACAGCCCTTGATGCCTGGCATATGGATACGGAAGCCCGGCGCTTCATTGGAACGCTGACGGATCACGGTGCTTAATTAACAGTCTGACAAACATGCCTGATGTCAATACGGCAGCCATGTCATTTTTTAGTGCTAGACTTCAAAAAAATTAATCGGATTATTCTGTTCTGAATTATTTTTTTAATGTAAAATATATCTCATAGAAAAGATAATAATCTCGTTCTTAATTATATGTTTACTAATTTTTTTTTGGATAAAAATAACCATATTAATATATTGTTTTAATCCACAATGACATGTATTTGATGAACAATAAAAAGATAAATAATAAAAACTTTTGCTTTATTTAACTTCTGTTATAATATGCAAAAAGTTGTCGTTCATCATCAGATGATGTTGATGCTCGTTAATAAAACAAATACAATTAAATATCGATCAAGCGGCATAGCTTGGAAATACACTTTGGGTCATGTTATTCGCTCCGAAATTGTAAACCTCATCTCAGGCGGGTATTCCAAACTGTTTTCTCCAATTAGAGAAGTGAATTAGAAAAGAAAAAGGCAAGAATAAATAACAGAGCCTAAAAGCCGAAAAAATAAAAGAAAAGAAATGGAAGAAACGAGTGTCTGATAACTTAACAATGATACAGGTGAGAATTAAATAATGAGAAATGTTTGGGGGCTTTTAAGCACTTCTACCATAGTGCAGCACCATGACATGATCTGTGGTTGAGGATTCTGGAAGCAAAGTGAGTGCATCTCTTGGGCTCCAGATGTTATCCCTTACATGCTGCAACGTCAAGAAAGGTACAAGCTGTTGCCCTCTACAGGTTATCTCTATCTGCTTTTATCAAACCACAATCGTCAACAAAAAAAAAAAAAAAAAAGTTAGCATGAAAAGTAAATACTGTAAGCATCACACACATGAGCATGAAAGCAAATATTAGAAGAATATCCAGTCACATCAATTGTTTTTTTTTTTGTAAGGTATTAAATAGGCGAGAGAAGAGCAATCCAAAAGAAAAACCCATCTACATCCTTGCTCACCTCTTTATATTCTTACTTTCAAATATTAAGGAGTCAAAACGGGAAGACGCCATTTCCTCTTCTCTCCTTGTCTGACGAGGGAGAGCATCATCATGACCATGCCAATCCCCGATTGGTCTAGCTAGCTAGAAATCACTCATCTCGATTTCTAAGTTAATTTTGTAAAAACCCATTTGCAAGCATTTAGCTAGGTGCGCAACACCAAGTTTCACTTGGAAGTAACGAAAGATGCGAGCATCCAAGTATAGATGCGAGCAAGCGCATGTGGTGACTTCATTTTTGTTTTTTTTTTTCTCTCTCTTTTTAATAGAGTTTAGTGGTGACTTGGTGTGTGTGTGTGTATTTAGTGTTGTGGTGGGTAATAATTTTTAAAAATATATTTTTTTGTTAAAATATATTAAAATAATATTTTTTATATTTATAATATAAAGATATCAAAATCATCCAAAAATATTTTAAATATTAATTTAAAAAAAACACTTAAAAAATAAATATGTATTTGAATTTTGAAGTTGAAGCTTTTCTTTTTTGATGTTCATAAAAAAAAAAAAAAATGTATTTGAAGTCATGCTTTGTCTCTAGCTTACGTCTTTCGCACAGCCCCGTAATAATGTATATATATCCCTGTAACGTCTACTTTACCCTTAAAATTCCATGGCGCAACAAGAACTACTACGGTCAGCGGTCAGCCATGACAATCCACCCTTTGGGGCTGCCCGTCCCTTCACCCACGATCTCGAAAACTGCCCGGGTTTAATCATTACGGGGCCCACCTAGTCTTTGCTCGTAAGGCAAAATCATGAGCCCGTAGACTTTATTTTATTATTATCATTATAATAATAATAATATACAGTAGCATCAAAGATTTTATAATCTAACCAGTCACCATATTCTAAAAAGAAAATTTGTAATGGATCCGGAAACCACGGCAAAATAAACTACAGAACCTAACTATTCATCAATCTCATGTCATGCACGTCTACCTCACGTTGCTCACTCGACCTATTATTCATACATGTAATTAACAAGGCCAATATTCTTCCACCAACTAATATATATAATCCTTCATAATTAACATAAACTTACCCAGCAAATTAATTATTAATCAAGGGCTTGGCCAGATTTTATCTCTCTACACACACACACACCCACCAGGAATGATCAAAAATATCAGACACAATATTTATTTATTTATTTATTTATTTTGCATGCACATCGTGGTTTCACCAGCTAACTATAGTACAGAAATAATTTTCGTGGAGGAGGCTTATCTGTCTTTTAATGCCCTTTGTTTGTTTTTGTTCTTTTTCAACAACTTGGAGTAATTTTGCTGTGGATATATTATTCGATCATGCATTGCTTTCCTCCGACGTTAGATACATGGGTGGGTTCTTATGATTTTCTTTATTAGTGGAGATCTTTTTTTTGTGGTTGGCTAGAGAGAGATGATGGTGTAGATGATGATGATGATGTAGATGATGATGGTGTTGATGAAGATGGGGTTTAATATTTCTATCAAAGTGCACCACTTAAGGTGTTTTTGATCATGGGATCTTTTGAAGCACAATAATCCCTAATGAAAAAGAGAGGAACCTAAAGGTAAAAGCTGAGCTGAGAGAAGGGATCGAGCGTGACCAAAGGGAGAGATAACGCATGCAGATTGGAGATGGTGAGTTCGATAATGACATGGTCCACGTGTGATTTTTTAGGCCCTACGATATGATTTCATTTGATGTTTTAGTATCTGCTTTTTTTTCCCTCCCTTTTCTTATGTTAATAATAATATTCAAGTGTCAACTATATATGCCAAGACAATCCACATCTAAGTTGATGATGTTCTTATACATATCTTAAAGTCAATGCTAGCTAAAAAAATTATATATATATATATATATATTCAGAAAGGAAGGACGAAGCCTTCCCAACATGAAGGCAAGGCATCTTTTTGGCTTTCTTACATAGTGATTATTACCCTCCTCGATTATTGCTTGCACATATGTCCTTCTTAAATAAAAATTTCCAGCCATTAGATCGTGGGAAAGAAATCATTACAAAAATATATACTATAATATATGAAAGGACTGAATACCTAGACTCTCATAGATAATATGGTAAATTACAATAACCTTTGAGATATTATAAAATTATAATGATCATTCAAGATTTAAAAATATTACAAAAACCTCATTTTAATAATAAACTGATCATTTGAGGACATATTCCTTGAATTAAGCTAAAACTTATTTGCTAGCTAGGCCTCATTATTCTCCTCAAATGCAATTATAAGTTCGACCTCGTCTTTCACACCTACTTAAGAAGTTTTTAATCATTGGGTACTTAGTTGCATGCATTGTTTTAAAGATGTCTTGCATATTGTGGACGGCATGAACGAATTACTTCCTAGAAAAGAAACTTTATGAAACAAGTTTTATTAAAATCACCTGGCGGTGGATCCAACACCAACAAGAAATTGTCAAATCAATGGCATAATTAAGTTGACCTGCAGCCTATGTGTATATAACAACTAATATGGTATAACATGAAATGTGCTAGCTAGTTATAGTCTATGAAAGCAAAGAAGAACATTGAATTTGTCCTCGTACATGCTAGATAACTACAATAGTTTATGCCATGGATGATTGTTTAGTGATTACATGCGTTTAGTTTAGGTAAGAATATAAAGCAGATATATTGTATGCTATTTAATTTCTTTTTAATCTGCTTCAAGAGTGGAAAAAGACAGAAGAGTTCGGACGGTTTTTGGTTGTTGGGTATGTAATTGGGCATGATTGATAAAATAGGATATTGTGTTAACGGCATATCTCCTTACTTCATGGCATGGCATGAAGTGCAAGACAGCAACATAAATTAATATATATTCACACGATCCAAATTAATCATCCTATAAGGGTTGACCTAATTA
>Ga0325403_1007261_pt1 | contig 10583 bp, 13 predicted proteins | sample PopdelMetagenome_19_FD_205665 | JGI IMG/M metagenome (GOLD analysis project Ga0325403, IMG submission 205665) | Populus deltoides microbial communities from Bellville, Georgia, United States - Xylem-PdKOR-R4 | ecosystem: Host-associated > Plants > Phyllosphere > Stem > Wood/Secondary xylem...
AAGTTCTTATTTGATGATTTATGATAATTAATATAATTAACTTTATCTATGTAGTCTTAGTGTGTGTATGTCTTAAAAACAATATTAGGTCCGATAACAATGAAAATCAATTTACTTAAATCTAATATAATTAACATTCAACTTTTAAACTTTTATAAATATTAGGGGTGATCATTTTCGGTTCAGTTCAGTTTTTACCTAAAACAATAACCAAACCGATTTTTTTTTAAATCTGAAACTGGTTCAAACCGACCGATTTCAGTTCGGTTATTTTAGAGCAAAAACCAAAACTCAACTGATTGGCTCGGTTGTTTTCTGGTTTGGCTTAGTTTTTAACTTTAGTTCGGTTCGGTTTGGTTTTTCGGTTTCAATCTTATGAAACCAAAACGAACCAAACTGGTCAGTTTTTTTTAAATATTTTAATCGGTTTTTTTTTCACGATTTGGTTTTTTCGGTTATTGTTTTTCCAGTTTTGTCGATTCATTCGGTTTTTTTTTGCTCACCCCTAATAAATATATTTATAATTTGAACTATTTCTTTATTTATATTGAACTCGTTTTATATTGCACTATCCAATCCAAACATATATATTTGTTCAATGATTATTTCTACAATTTTCTATCAACTGAAACTAAATGGGAAAAAAAAAAGAATTAACATTATTATAATAAAAAATATTTTCTTAAATGAAAATATAAGATATTCTATATATGCTTACTAGTTGGATGTCTGTCCAACGCAGCGAACTTACTTTTTATTTTTATAAAAAATACTATAAAAGTTTATAGTACAAAAAATAATAAATTGTTTTTCCAAATTTATTAATTATTTTATTAATAATATTAATTATAATAAAAATAATAATATTTATACCACAAATGATAATATTTTTAATATTCATACTATTAATTATAATAAAAATAATAATAGTAATAACACAAATAATACTATTTTTTATATGAATATTTAGAATTATAATAAAAATAATAATATTTATAATACAAATGATAATATTTTAAATATTCATACTATTAATTATAATAAAAATAATAATATTAATAACACAAATAATACTATTTTTGATATGAATATTTAGAATTATAATAAAAATAATAATATTTATCACATAAATAATTATATTAAGAATTTCAAGGATGATTACAACACAAATAATAATTTTTTTATATCAATAATTTGAGTTGTAATAAAAATAATAATATTTATAACATAAATAATAATATTTTTGATATGAACACTTTGAGTTATAAGAGAAATAATAATATTTATAACACACATTATTATATTAAGAAAACTAAAGAATATTTATAACACAAATTATTTGGGTCTTGGCAAGGACCCATCGCATTGGGTCTAGCGCAAGACCTGGTCATGTCCAGACCTAACATGGAGTTGGACACGGTCATGTCCAGGCCCAACATGGAGTTGGCCGCGGTTGCGTCTAGACCTAACGTGGGTTGGGCAGGGATGCATCGATGCTCAACATGGAGTTGGGCTCGGTCGTGTCCAGTCGCAATGTGGAGTTGGGCGTGGACACGTCTAGGTTCAACATATGGATGGGCGCGATCACTCCAGACCCAATGTGGGGTTGGGCAGGGACGTGTCCAGGGCCAACGTGGGTTGGGCGCGGACGCGTCCAGGTCCAACCTAGAGGTGGACGTGGACGCGTCGAGCCTAACATTGGGTTGGGCGTGGATGCGTCCAGGGCCAACGTGGAGTCGAGCGGGCATGCCTTTAGACCCAACATGTGGTTGGGCGGGAACGCGTCCACGCCCACCATGGAGTTGGACTCGATCGCGTCCAGCAACATGGAGTTGGGCGGGGACACGTCCAGGTCCAACATATGGGTGGCCGCGGTCGCTCCAGACCCAACATAGGGTTAGGCGAGGACACGTCCAGGCCCAACATGAAGGTGGTCGCGGTCGCATCCAGACCTAACATGGGGTTGGGCGTGGACACGTCCAAGTCCAACATGTTATTACCACCAATGAAAAACCGTATAGTTGATTTGAAGGATATTATTTATTATTATTATTATTATTATTATTATTATTATTATTATTATTATTATTATTATTTGTGCCATAAATATTATCATTTTTATTATAATTGAAGGTATTAATATTAATACTATTATTAGTGTTATAAATATTACTACTTTTATTATAGTTGAAAGCATTAATATCAAAACTATTATTATTTGCGGTACAAATATTTTTATTTTTATTATAATTGAAAGTAATAATATTTTTTTATTGTAGTTCAAACTATTAATATAAAAAATATTATTATTTGGGGTACAAAGATTATTATGTTTATTATCATTGAAAGTATTAATACTAAATGTTTTTATTATGTTTGGCCCCGGCGCCACGTCGGGTCTGACCCTTAGCCCTGGGAACAGGGCAAGCCAGCCCTAGCGCCACGTGGTGCGCGGGTCTCACCCCGCAAAAGGGCAGTCAACCCAAGTGCCAGGTGTCCCCTCGTGGGGGCGCGGGCCTGGCTCCCGTCAAAGGCAAAGGAAGACAGCCCCAACGCCACCTGGTGCTCGGATCTGACCTAGGGCAAGGGCAGGCAGCCCCGTGCCATGTGGCAATCGGGTCTGACCCAGCACAAGGGCAGGTCAACCCCAGTGCTAGGTGTCCTCACGTGGGGGCGCAGGCTCGGCTGACACCTAGGGCAACCCCACCAAAACTTGAAGTGACCATCTTCTCCCCAAGCATCTCCACCAAAACTTGAGGTGGACACGGTCGAGTCCAGAGTCAACGTAGGGTTGGGTGTGGACATGTCGGGGGCCAACATGACATTGGACGAGAACGTGTCTAGAGCCAACATGGGGTAGGGCCCAGATGCGTGCATGCCCAACATGGAGGTGGTCGCGGTCGTGTCCAGATCCAACATAGGGTTTGGACATGGACATGTCTAGAGCCAACTTGAAGTTAGGCATAGACGCTTCCAGACCTAACGTGGGGTTGGGCATGGACACGTCCAGATCCAACATGTTATTATCACCAATGAAAAACCATATAGTTGATTTGAAGGATAAAATTAAAAATTATTATTATTATTATTATTATTATTATTATTATTATTTGTGTCATAAATATTACCATTTTTATTATAATTGAAGGTATTACTATTAATATTATTATTTGTATTATAAATATTACTATTTCTATTATAGTTCAAATCATTAATATCAAAACTATTATTATTTGCGGTACAAATATTTTTATTGTAGTTCAAACTATTAATATAAAAAATATTATTATATGGGGTACAAAGATTATTATGTTTATTATCATTGAAAGTATTAATACTAAAAAATATTATTATTTTTTGTCCCAACGCCACGTCGGGTTTGATCCTTAGCCTTGGGAACAGGGCAAGCTAGCCCAAGTGCCACGTGGCGCTCGAGTCTGACCCAGAAAAAGAGCAAGTAGCCCAAGTGCCAGGTGTCCCCATGTAGGGGCCCTGAGCTTGGCTCCCACCTGGTGCTCAGGTTTGACCCAGCGTAAGGGTAGGTAACCCAAGCGTCGGGTGTCCCCACGTTGGGGCTCGGGCTAACTCATGTCAAAGGCAAGGGCAAGCCAACCTCAGGGCCACGTGGCGTACGGGTCTGACCCAACTCAAGCGCCTAGCAGGTCAGCCCAAGCACCAGGGCAGGTCAGCCCAATTGCTAGGTGTCCTCATATGGGGGCGCGGGCATGTCTGACACCCTGGCAACCTCACTAAAACTTGAAGTGACCATCTTCTTCCCAAGCATCCCTTCAATGTTAAATGCATCCCAGTGAAAAGACAACCCTAACCCTCCCTCGCTGCCCTTGCAGCTCTTTGTGGCAAGGATTGGGCTGCCATTTCACTGCTCCAATTCACAGTGCTCTGAGTCTAGGTAAACAGTAAGAGAGACAATGAGTCTTTTTAGTATATTGTGTCATTTATTTGAAAGTTATTAATTACACTCTACTATTGAAAAAAAAAACTACAAGTTATATTACATGATTTAATATTTTTATTTAGAAAGGACTTAATTAAAAAATAATAAAAGTGTGAATGAAATATAATTTAATCTCTATGTTAAAATAATTTTTTAAACAAGTTAAGATATCTTAAAATAGATTGGTTTGATATTAAAATTATTTTTCTTATTTTATGTATAGTTAAAAATATGCAATATACATTTTAAATAAAATGTTATAAGATAATTTTTCATATGATCAAAATAAAAATAATTAACTTTAATGATATTGTAAAAAATTTCATTTAAAATTCTTTTTGTTGAAAACAAATTATGTGTAATATTTTACAGATAAAGGTATTGTTATACTTTTACATATATAGATAGATAAATAGATATTAATTATTACTTTAAAATACGTTAGTTTTTTTATTTTAATGTGAAAAGCTTTACTATTTATCCTCTCATACATTATTATTGTGGATGAGTTGTATAAAATTTTACATTTTATTAATTTGATCCACAAACTTTTTTTTGTGATTTATTCTTAATTAAATACAAATTTATTTTGATTTCTTATAAAAATATAAAATTGAAAGAAAAGACGTTAAATATGGGTGACATGTTATAACTTTCGCAAAAGATACGCTTTGATCCTTGAACTTTAAAAATCATGTAAATTATACAATTTCAGCACCTCAATATTTTTTCAATTTAATTTTGGTACAAAATTTAATTTTTGTTATTTTTTAGTTCCTTGTTGAGGGAGTAGAGAGAGAGGGGTTGTTGGATTCCGGCGGTAGAGAGGGAAAAATATTGTTAACACTAATTTAAGCCATCAAATCGGACGACATTTATGTCAAATAGTTCTATTTGATGATGAGAAATCATATTAGGTATTTATTTATTTTAAAATTCATAAAAAAACAGATCTGAACTCGAGTTGATTTTTTATTTTTAGGGTGGTTTTTTGAGTTTTCTGAGACCATAAATAGATTTATCACAATTCTTGATTTTTTATATATATTTGGGGTAAAAAATAGGTTGAAAAGGGTTTTTGGGTAAAAAAAACTTTAAGCCTCAATTTTTGGACAAATCATACAACGTGTCATCTAATTTTGTTTTTCAAAAATATCATGTCGTTCACCTTAGTTGCAAACAAAAACAAACTAAAAGATTAATCGCATGGGCCCTAACAAAATGGACCACGTGGGTTGACTTGACTTGCCAGGTCCAACAATGCTTGACCTTTGCTCTTTTTTTTTAATTTTTTTTTAAATTAATGATTTTTTATGGTTTTTTCTCTTAATTTTTTAATTTATATTTAAATTAATATTCCTCCTCTCTTTCATTTTGTTTGGAGAGTCTCTTTTAAATGACAATTATTTTTATTAGTTATGTATTTAAATTTGAATAGTTTTTCTAATTCACCTATAATTTTGTTTTTTTTTAAATCTTTTGTATGGATGAACTTTATTTTTGAGAAAAAAATGTTTTCAAATAATATTTCCAATATATGCAGCCTTACATGATGTTTTTTTTCTTTTTATTTTATTCAATCAATTTAATTTACGTCTTTATTTCTATTATTCTTTGGTTGAATACAAAAATTATTTTAATAAATTTTTTAGCAAACCCAACTGGAAAAATGTCTTATATTTTGATATTAAATATCTTGATCTACATTTCTCTTTTAATCTTTTAATTTTTATTTTTAAATATCATTAATGACTTTTTATTTATTTATTTGCACACACAGTTCTCAATTTATTTGATTAAATGTATACATAAATATTTTTATTTGAACTTAGATTTTTAAATTACAGAAATATATTGAAAAAACTGCATATATAATTTTTTTTTATAAACATAAGGTTAATCACATAACTAGTACTATCTATAAAATTAAGAACTCAATGTGAAAATATTTAGTCCATTTAAGACAAAGTTGAAATTTCTCCTATTTTCTTAATTTTAGCGGTCCTTTCAACTTGTATGTGTAATGATGACAAAATAAAATACATTTTGCTTCTTAAATAATTGCCATAGCGAACAATTAAAGCGGCACACGCAATTGAGGATTTATACAATTGGCCTTTTGCACTCGAACACAAGACTTTTATAAAAAAAACATATTTCTGGTCCAATGTTCTTACCTTCGCAACAACCTCTTGACTGGAAGTATATCCCTATAAGTCTGTGCGAGTTATTACCAAACAATCTTCTCTCAAGTCCAATATCTCTCTCACTGGGGAGAGTTTTTCAGGCAACCCAGGTCTCTGTGTTCCCGTCCATGTTAATTCATTGGTTACCCTCTTTCGATTGTAAGTGTGTGAATACATGAGGGAAACTTTGATCGGAATAACACCATACTTCTCTTTTGTATCAAGCATCTTCTTCCATACACTGTGAGCTTCTATGTTATTTCAGCAACACACTTCCCTGGGTAAAAGGCCTGTTTCAGCTTGTGCTCTGGCTCGCAAACGAATAATTGTCTGGCACAAAAAAAAGTGGTGTCATATTTTGATGCGAAAGTTGTGATCATGTGGTCACGCAATCCATAATTAAGATTGAGATCTAATCCTGAAAAGTTGAAAGATGTCTGATAGAAGTGTGGCACAGTTGAAATTTATCTTAAGACACCAACATTATTGGAATGAAGTTGAATGACGCCACAAAACCAATTAATTTTTGATAAGTCAAATTCAATTCGTTCAAGAACCAAGAAATGCAAGAATCTTTCTCACAAATTAAAACTAAAAAGTTTAGAAGTATTATTCATCAAAGGTTGCCGAAACATAGGCTTACAAGAGTTTAAGTACTTTTGAAAAATTAACCCTAATGGATTTACCGTTACGAACTGAATTGATCAACTTACAGAACTGACTCAAAACCTATATTAGTAAGCCCAAACCGTGATCTAGACAAGTTTTTGATCCTAACTAAAAATAAAATATTAATTAAACCCAAACAAGCCTTGGGTTATAACTGAAATAATAAAAATATAACTCATAAGTTAATTCCCTATGCTAATATGAGAAGATAAGAAGAAAATCAAACAATACAAGTCTGATATAAGACTTATTTGACAGAATTCAGAATGTCTTTAATTTCAATAAGTCACCGTTACATATAGGGCAAGTTGCTGGTTATACAAGGAAACCATGTTGGTTGCTAGTTATACAAGGAAACCAAAGTGATAACTAGAGTGATCTTAGAAAGCTATATATAGTAAGCTAAATCTTCTTTCCTAATTATAAGAGTATATACAGCCTGTATGGTAAGCTATTAACCAGGCATAACTTATATGGTAAAGTATTTATGGCTTTTTATTGACACCCCTTTTAAATTGATACGAGACATCTATAAGTATCAATTTGTCTGAAAGAAAATTATGTAGTTGTTGTGTGAAAGCCTTGGTAAAGATATCTGCCATTAAAGATTGTTAGATACATGAGGAAGAGAGATAGTTTGAGCTTCAAATGCCTCATGGATGAAATGGCAATCAACATTGATGTGTTTTGTGCGTTCATAGAAGATGGGATTGGCTGAAATGTGAACGACACTAGTATTATCTACATGCAAAGTGGTAGGGCCACTTGGAGAAAAGTCAAGTTCAGCTAATAGCCCTCAGAGCCAATGAATCTCAGTGCAAGCTTGGGACATGGCCCTATATTCAAATTCAGTATAACACTTAGCAACATGATCCTGTTTCTGTTTTTTCTTCAAGAAATAAGAGTTAGACCAAGAAACATATATTAACCCGAAGTAGAACATCGAGTCTCACTACAGCTGATATAATCAGCATCACTATATGCTACCAGATTTAGTGAAGTACCAGTAAGATAGAAAAATCCCCGCAAAGATGTACCGTGAACATAACGAATGATTCGTCGAAATAAAACCATATGAAGGTGCCAAGGAGAAGTCATGAATTGACTAACCTGTTAAACTGTATAAAAAATATCAGGTTTAATGATTGTAAGATAGACCAAGCTTCCAACCAACATTTGATAGGCTATAGGGTCTGATAACAAGTCACCTTTCTCTTTGCATAGCTTGAGATTTAGTTTCATAGGAGTATTAAGAGGAGGAGAGTCCTAGAGACTAGCAGCAGCCACCAAATCCTGGGCATACTTGTGCTGTGACAAAAAAAATACTATATGAAGTAGTAGTAATTTCCAGACCAAGAAAATATGTAAGAGATCCCAGATCCTTCATGTAAAAACTATTTTAATTGGGAGATTAGAACCAAATCAGTGCCCGTGATGATTATGTCATTAACATACACCAAGAGAATGACACTCCCAATCTTAGTTTTGTGAAGAAACAATGATGCATGAGGAGCCTGTTTGAGATCATACAAGAGGCGACACCACTTACACATTACAAAAGTAGGGGTGGGAAGTAAACCTGCTGGAGGACGCATATAAACATCTTCCTTGAGATCCCTATAAAGAAAGGTGTTCTTCACATCCATATGGTGTAAAACCTAATTTTAAGTAGCGGTAATAGCCAACATTGTGTGAATGGTAGTCATTTTGGCCACCGGAGCAAAGGTTTCTTTGTAATTGACTTTATATTCTTGATTATTTTCAAGAGTTATTAAATGAGCTTTATACTTGTTCAAATTACCATCTGACTTAACCTTAATCAAATAGACCCACTTACATCCAAGTGGAGTCACATCTGCAAGACAATCCACCACGTCCCAAGTCTTATTATCCTTAAGAGTTCCTCTTTTATGGCCTGTTGCCAGCATTGTTATTTGATTGCCTGTGAATAACCAGTATGAATAACAATAGAAGATAGAGTGGTTGGCAATGCAAAAGTATTAGTACCTATCATCTATAATGAGAATACATAACGGTTAGAAGGACCAGATACTCTAAAGGAACGACGTAGAGAAGCAGATGACGAGGCAGGAGTAGAAGGGGGCAGCACCAGAGATCTCCTCCAGTATACCATCCTTAGCTTGAACCTTTCAACATGAGTACTAGGAGCACTAAACTTGTCATCAAAAGAAGGTAAGAAAAAAAAATAGAAGACCCTGGCGAGGAAGACATAGGAAAGAACCATTGATTTTCAAAGAAAAGCATATTTCATGAAACATGAACGCAATTAGAATTAGGATCATAGTATAAATATCCCTTTTGTGTGACATTATATCCCATGAAGACACAACAAATGGATTGGGCAAAAAGCTTGTTTATGTCATGCGAGGGAAGATGCATAAAACATACACACCCAAAGATGTGAAGATTTGTATAGGTAGGATTGTGATGATAAAGACTTCAAATATGGAGATTCAAAATCCAAAGCTTGAAAGGGGAGTCTATTTATGAGAAAGGTTGTTGTGGTAAGTGCTTCTACCCAAAAATATAGGAGGAACCGAAGACTCAATGAACATAATCCGGACAACATTTAAAAGATTACAATTCTTGAATTTAACTACATTTTATTATGAAGTATATAGACAAGAACATTGAGAGATAATACCTTTAGAGTGCAAGAAAGAATGGAACTCATTGGACATATATTCCCCACCCGAGTCGGACCAGAGAATTTTTACAGCGACTGAAAATTGAGTGTCACTAAGAGCTAAGAACAATTTGAACATTTGGAAAACCTCTTATTTGTTTTGTAAGAAATACACCTATGTATATCTATTGTAGTCATTTATAAATGTTATGAAATATTTGTATTTTTCATGAGAAATAACAGGACTAACACCCAAACATCACTATGAATGATCTTAAAAATGTGTGTGGCTCTATGTCCTTCAGAAGGAAAGGGTAAGGTCTTACTTTTATCAAGTTTACAAGTTGCACAATCAAGAAGTATAGAACAAGAAGAATGCTCTTTATTATTTAATAGACCTGATTTCAACAAACATGATAGGACCCTAGAATGAGGATGACCAAGGCATTTATGCTAGACTTCATTTAACACTATAGACTTATGACAAAGACAATATAAAAAAGGAAGGTAAGCTTTGTGGAACAGGTAGTTGTAGGTAAAAGAGACGTCCATGTTTAGGCCCTTTCACTATCAACTGCCCTGACATCTGATCCTGCATAACACAACTGATCAATACTTAATAGTGCATTTTCACTAAGGTTTTATATCATCATATTGCACTTAAAGTATTATTAAATTCTCTAACTTAAGCATGTTTTATAATAACAAGTCTGATAATATAAGATATCTTTAATTTATGGTAAATGATCATTTTAAATGTAGGCCTATCTCATAATTCAAAGGATTGATTGTTGTGTTTAACAATTGAAATTGAGAAGATAAAGAGAAGGCTAAGCTTAGAGAAGAGATGCTGGTTCAATTCCAATTGGAATACCATTCGGTTATTGGGTCATAACTGGAGTAGTAGACCTTAGATTTAGGTCTAATTTATCTTGATGGAAAGCTGAGACATAGGCCTAAAACATTCATGCAGAGTCCAAGATTTAAAATTGTTGTTTTCAACTTCAAATCTTAGCAACAAAAGAGAAGTTTGAATTTGTCATGTAGCCCAGACACTATTTGGTGTTCAGCCCATATCTTGAGTTCTAGAAGTCCAAATGATCTCATTCTTTTTTTGTTGGAAATC
>Ga0325403_1007262_pt1 | contig 10582 bp, 6 predicted proteins | sample PopdelMetagenome_19_FD_205665 | JGI IMG/M metagenome (GOLD analysis project Ga0325403, IMG submission 205665) | Populus deltoides microbial communities from Bellville, Georgia, United States - Xylem-PdKOR-R4 | ecosystem: Host-associated > Plants > Phyllosphere > Stem > Wood/Secondary xylem...
TCTCTGCCCAGAGAACCTAACCCTCCCATTGGTCTAAAACTAACGTTATCATCTTCTTTTTTTCCTCTTAATCACAGATCCATGTCTTAAAAATCACACGATACACACACACTTCCCCTTCTTTTCTCATTTCTGCTCAAGATTTCATCTTTTTCTCTTTTTTTTTCCAAAAAGGCACAAGCATTGTGATTTCTCTAAACCCTAACCACAGATCCAAAATTTTCCTTCTGCTTAACCTCAATTGCTATTGAGTTCCACAATTTCTTCTTATACAGCAGATTTACCCTTAAAAGTTTGGAACTTTAAGGGTAAATCATATTGAAGGTTAGGATTTTTTTGCAATGAGCTGATGCTACTGTGATTTTTCTTTATCAATTACAATGCAATCGACAACCCAAAATCTTGCTCCAGCTTTTACCCTTTTCCCATCTCTTAAACCTCCAAACAAGACCCTAACTTTTCACCAATTTACAGTCTTAGCCATCACCTTTCTCGCTTATGCTTCATTTCATGCCTCAAGAAAGCCACCAAGTATTGTAAAAGGTGTGCTTGGACCCAAAATTCAATTGAACTCTTCAACGACTGAGTCTAATTTAACTTCATTAGAATCCAATGGTACTGGTTGGGCTCCCTTTAATGGCCCTAAAGGGACTCACCGGCTTGGTGAGCTTGATCTTGCATTTTTGTCTGCATATTCAATAGGAATGTATTTTGCAGGACATGTTGGTGATAGGATTGATTTAAGGTTGTTTCTTGTTTTTGGAATGGTGGGTAGTGGTCTTTTGACCATTATTTTTGGGTTAGGTTATTGGTTTAATGTACATTTGTTAGGATATTTTGTGAGTGTGCAGATTTTGTGTGGTTTGTTTCAGTCTATAGGGTGGCCTTGTGTGGTCGCAGTGGTTGGGAATTGGTTTGGGAAAGCTAAGAGAGGGTTGATAATGGGGATATGGACTTCCCATACATCGGTAGGGAACATTATTGGGTCGATTGTGGCATCTGGGGTTTTGGAGTTTGGTTGGGGTTGGTCATTTGTGGTGCCCGGAGTTTTGGTGATTTTAGCTGGGGTTTTAGTGTTCCTGTTTCTTGTTGTTAATCCTGAAGATATTGGATTTGAGACTCCAGGGAAGGAGATTGAAATGGATGTGGAGGTTAGTGGTTTGGAGAATTTGGAGAAGGTAGAATCAGAAGAAGCAGGGCTTCTTGGGGAGGAAAACTTGGATTCTACCGCAGCCATCGGATTCCTGGAGGCTTGGAGATTACCTGGCGTGGCACCATTTGCTTTCTGCCTCTTCTTTTCAAAGCTAGTGGCGTACACTTTTCTATATTGGTTGCCCTTCTACATAAGTCACACAGGTATTTGCTTCTTCTTGATTTTGAATTTCATATCAAGAGCTGGTTTGCCTCATGCTAATCATTTTTGCATGCATTTAGATATGAGTGTCATATAAGAACGGGACTGTGATGGCGATGAGAATTTGCTGTCATCAACACAAATGGTGCCTTTATTTATGAATTCTCGAAATTTGATTGTAGGAGACCATTTCTTCTTATCATGGCTTGAACTCTCTTTTACTGGTTCATCTGGCTGATGCACTCGCATCTTTTTGCTTAGTTTGCTGAAGTATGCCTTTGCATATATTTGAATTTGTTAGATGCTGGATGTCAGTTTTAATAATTTTTTTTTTGGGAATTAAAGATGTTGCTGGCGTGCATGTGTCCCACAAGACTGCTGGAATTCTTTCAACGGTATTCGATATTGGAGGAGTCTTTGGCGGAGTTTTGGCAGGATTTGTATCTGATGTGATTGAAGCTCGTGCAGTGACTTCAATGGTATTCTTGCTCCTATCAATTCCAGCCCTTGTTCTGTACCGGGTTTATGGAAGCGTGTCTATGCTCCTCAATAATGCTTTGATGTTTCTTTCTGGGTTGCTTGTAAATGGCCCGTATGCTCTAATTACTACAGCTGTCGCAGCTGATCTTGGTACACAGGACTTGATTAAAGGAAATTCCCGAGCCTTAGCTACTGTGTCTGCAATTATAGATGGCACTGGTTCTGTTGGGGCAGCTGTTGGCCCCCTTCTGGCAGGGTACATCGCAACAAGAGGATGGAACAGTGTCTTTCTTATGCTTATTGTTTCTATATTCCTTGCGAGTTTGTTCTTGATTCGAGTTGCGAAAACTGAGATTAAAGGGATGCTGAATGATGGGAAATGGCTTTCAAACAATGCAACTGCTCAATGATGGAAAGTGCTTCTAAGATTATCGTCTGTATTCCTTTTACATCTAGTCATAGAAGAGGTTCCATGGAAAAACACTTGGATATAAAGGATCCTGCAAGTGATTATACATGTCTGTATTTTGTAACTCATTCTTTGGTCAGATATATATTTTAACTTTCTGTTGTGCATGTACAAACTAAGATACCAATAATATAAGCCTTCTTCATTCTACACTACTGTTCAGGGAGACTCTAGCACCCGCTATTTCTTACATTTCTTATTGGTTCATCACAAATTGGCACTGCTAACATCTCACTGAAAAAAGAGTGCTAAACTTCCATGGTTATTTGAGTTGTGTTGTCCGGCTATCAACCTTTAACAGTCGAAGATACGACACTTGGAGGGCATTCTCAAAAACAATAAATAAACAAATAAAATTTGAGGGGCATGAGATGAGATTACCAGTTGATTACAAGCATTGCATCTTGTGCCCTGTAACAGAACAATGAAAGTGATTTATCAAGAAGGCAAAGCAACACCAAATGTCACAAATGATAGTCTTTAAGCTTTGTGGATATGTAAACTGATTGTTTTAGATCAAACCTGCCATTTCAATTTAAGCGATTAATTACCATAAATGGTGAATCCAGAGAATGAGTAGACAGAGAAAAGAATGGCTGTGTGCTATTTTTAGTAGTAACTGAAACTGTAGAGATCTACGAGCTTGAGATTGAACTAGCTATATGACCTACCCGTGCTCTGCCTCAACTGCGATAAAAAAAATTTAGAAAAAAATAATGTTCATCAATGCAGCGTATTCTAAAGCAAGCAAAAACTGATGTAAAATGAAAAAAATAATAATATTAGATGATAAAATAAAAAGAGAAGATGTTAAAACGTGTTAATCTATTAAGTCCGTAACTCAAGTTATTTTATCAAAATAATAAATTTAAAAAGAATTTAAAATTTAATTTTCAACAAAACAAATATTAAATGAAATAATTAAAAAAAACAAATATATAAAAGGATTAAAAAAAATAACAATTGTTAGCTAAAAAAACTTAAGTTTGCCTGAGTTAACTCACCAAACTAACAATTAGGTTATGAGATTGAGATAAACCGAGAGAAAAAAATTGAAAAAAAAATCATGAAATTCTATTTTTTAAAAGACCAATTTCGAATTATGAGAAAAAAAATAAAATAAAATTCTGGACCATTTACCTAAAAGCATCAAGCATGGTAAAACCATAAAGATTAATTCTTAATAAATCAAATATTAAAGGATAAAAAAACATCAATCACATAAAAAGATTCAAAAGAAAAAACAACAATAATTAAAAGCAAAAAACAAAAACGAGTCAACTCAAATTAACTCGTCTAATACATAGTTAAAATTATAAACTCAAAATAATCATGAAAAAAAAACTAAAAAAATCCATTAAACCTATTTCTTTTTTAAAAAAATCAACTTTGGGTCAAGACGTCGAAATATATACACCGCAATTTGCTATGTTTAAAAACTCATATTTTTATAAAATATAAAATATTGACTTATATGAACGAAAATTCAAGTCTTTATGAATCTATTTTAAAGGAAGAATTATAGGCCGGATTATTTCATTTAAATAAAATATTGAATAAAGGTTAAATATTATATTATTTAGTATGATAGAGTAATTCATCTTATAACTAATAAAACGAAGAATATCATTTTGATGTTTCTTTTTCTGTTACGTATGATTGGAAATAATTTTTCATAAATTAGTTTGCAACATAAATAGATTTGTCCCTCAAATATCAATTTTATTGATTGAGTCCTTCATCTATATACCTCTCCGCAATCGGATCCTTTTGTTAAAATAATTGAAGGCAGTATTGAACAACGATGCACCTTCTGGCCATTTCTTTTCAAACTAAACTTAGTTTTACCGAGTCCTAGACGTTAGAAAAGCCAGCTATCACCTTCAATTCCAGACAAGTTGGAAAAATGAAGGCATGATTGAAGCAATTTTATACTTTGACCACACGCATGCTCCTACATGTGTTAAATAGAGGGGAAAGTTGGATTTCTCACATCTAATTGATAAAATTGGTGGCCTTTTCTTTTATTTCCACGAAATTCAATTTTCAATTCCATCCTTCTTCTTTACATGGTGCCATTTTGCTATCTGTTAGCCCTTGGGTCCGAATCTTTGAGTGAAGTAGAAACTTGGTTGAATGAAAAGAGCCCTGAGACGTTCGTATATGATTTTACACAAGCGTGAAAGAGAATTCGCCTGCATAAACGAGACATTAATTATTACTGTGATCAATGCATCTTCTGGATGAAAGAATACCAGAGAGGTGAAATCATGCAGTTAAGGGCATGCTTACTCTGGCATTGATCATTTACCCTAAATCAGTCCCTGCCTCGAATAAGCGAATCCATTCTTCGGACCAATTTCTTACTAGGCACCTTTAGCAGGCAATGGCAAGATAAAGGGGAGAAAAGGGATTTTATAGACTGTTGCAAAGACTCCAGTGAATGAGGCAAGAATGATAGGAGGGAAGAAAAATGCAGATTCTATGTGCCCATGAATTTATATACAGTATACACCAACAAAACTTGAGGACAGCCAATTTAGCTATGTACTGTTATTTGATTGGCTCTACCCTTCACCACCTGGGGAACTTGGATGGAGAGTTTTAAGCACTACCTTCTAGCAAACATTTGAGATTCTGAAGCCCCTCGGCGGAAATGCTTCGCCTGACTCTTGCCCTCTGTACCACCACTGGTGGCGGTGGCTCTGAGTGAAAGCTAACAATTACAACTGTCAAGTTGTCAGTTGCTCCCCGTTTTAATGCTTCCTCTACCATTTCTCTGCAGCATCGCTTCAAATCATTGTGCTCTTGAAGTCTCTTCCGAACAAAATCTACTGCATTTTGATTTGAATAATATACATCCCATATTCCATCACTTCCTATTATCAAGAACTCATCTTCCTTCGTCAGTGTAACCAATTTAAGTTCTGGTTCAGCAATTAAGGGCCCACTTCTGTCACCCTTTTTCTTCATTCCTTCAAGGTGCCAGTCACCTAATGCACGGGTAACAGCTAACTGACCATTTAGATAACCATCGTCGATGAATCCACCCAAGGACTCAATTCTTGTCCTTTCTTTCATGCAGCAAGGTCTATGATCCTCTGACATTTCCTTCGCTGCTCCACCCTGTGATAATACTGCCCGACAATCACCAGCATTTGCCACGAGTAATGACCTGTCCAAGAAAGACATTTTTTTACGACAACGCACTTTGTGAGAAGACATAACAGAATGTCAATATATGATAAAACTAATGGATTGGAGCAATTCCTGATAACGCAAGATCTTAGGTGACATGGCAGATCTTTTTGATTGGTCAGAAAGCTACAATTGGCTCATCATTAACCTTAATGACTATAGCACATTCAGGACTGTTAACCCAGGACAGAATGGCCTTGGAAGTGACAGATGAACTAAACAAAAGGGATGCAAGGGGCTAGAAAGTCCTGAATAAACCATAGGAAGCAGATGACTGACTACAGAAAAACGATAAGAAGCTGTTACCTCCCAAATATCATTGCAGTAAGTGCAGTAGTGCCAGAAGAACGGCCTGACTCAAGGGAGCATGACTTTTCAAATGCAGCATCAATCTCAATGAATGACCTTGTAACCACTTTCTCAAGTTTTACAGGGAAATCAGCATCCTCAACAATGACTCTTGGTAAATGCTCGCGTACAAAATGTGCTGCAGTCTTTCCTCCATGCCCATCAAATACCTGTTTTCCAAAGTATATTTAATTCTTAAAATAAGAAAGAAAAAATCCCACTTCCTATTGCTTGTATATGCTTGTTGGCTTTGTTTTTATAAAGTATTTATGCAATGCAATTACATCTTATCTGATTCCAGATGAGCAAAGTTCAAATGAGAGAGCTATTCTTGGTGTCAGATGAGCACAGGTTTCTAGTATGCTGATTGAAAACATGGAAGTTTCAGATTTTCAAGTTTAAAGTGATGCTCAGATTTATTTAAAGTGGTAAGCTCCAATTCAATTTTAGACTAATAATTTCTAGAACCTTCACACTTGCTATCATAATCATAAGTGATATGCTATAAAGGTACACTATGGTGTAGTTAATCTCATAAGCGAAAGAAGCCTATATCCTAAAATATTGCTACCCGATGAACTAGAAGACCAAAAGCTATGATTTTTCCATAAGGGAACAGAAAGCACAAGTAAAAATACAGTATTGATTAGAACCAAAACAACACAAAAACATAAAAATTCATTAGCAGCTGAAATAGCAGATGAACAACAGAACAGGAAAATAACTTACACCATAGAAAGAAATAGCATGCTCGCTTAGTAAACTGCAACCAAACTTCTTAGCCAAGTCACTAATGCAAATGTGCGTATCTTCCATATGAGGCCGACCACCAATATCAGACCACTCTCCTGAGCGAAGGGTGGGAAAAAAATCTGCTAACAGATTCTGTTTCCTTTCTGTGACCACTCTATCCTCACAAATGCTTTCCAACTGAATGAGCCACCACAAACAAACAAAACTAAAAATGAGATAGCAGAAGAACAAATAGTGATAAAGATTAATATTCCATCAGAGGCTATAACAACAATGATATGTGTATCTGGCCAATATAAGTATGCACTATTGCAAACTAACAGTGAAGGGAAAAATAAATGGATAAGAACCAAGTAAATAAGCACTAACAAAAATGAGATTATAGACATAGAAAGGTATTAAATGATTGATAATTAAGAATATAGAAGGGTTCCTGCATACAGTTTACAAAATATATTATAAATAAAAGTTAAATCAGGGTTACTATGACAAATTGACAACCATTACTGTTCTTTAATTAGTACCGAAGTCATTGGAGAAAATGGAAGCACAAACCCTCTCCCTCTCCCTCTCCCTCTCCCTCCACACACACACACACACACACACACACACACACTATCTATCCATCTATTTCTCCATGACAACCACGAGTCCAAGAAGAACATCGACTAAGTCAAGGGAATATAATTGAAGTGAATTATTTACCACAGAAAGCAACACCACCATGTTGGTGGTGTGCAAAAAGGTAAATTAATACAAAAGAAAAGTCATAATACTGTAGCTACCAAATTGAAGTACCAAACAATTAATTATTCAAGGCAGAGATATTAAGCTAGGAAAAAAAAAGTCACAGCCACATATCTCCAATGCCCATCAAACACATGAACCAGCAACAATTTCATAATTACACAACCAGCTAAAAGTCTGAAACTTTTTAGAGTAAGGAAAAAGAAATCAGAAAGCAATTATGGATCATCAATAACTTCATAAGTTTCAGAAAAAGAAAACAATACAAGTTCAAACATCAATTTAAACAAAGCAGTAATGAACAGAAAGCAATAAACTCAATTCTAACGACGACGACGACGACAAAAAGAAGCAAAATTCAGAACACAAACATGGACAAACAAAAACAGAAAAGACCCAACTTGGGAAACCAATGAAATTTGAGAAAGAAAAGAAATCTTACAGGATAAGAGTTGGCAACACTGATCCCACCACTAGAACTAATCAAAGAAGAGTCTTGATCAAAATTCTCCATCTGGGTTTGCAAGAGGTCACCATGCAAAGGCAAAGATTGCATCTTGTTGCTATTGCTGTTATTACAACTACTATTATTGTCAATTGGGTTCTACATTTCTTGCTTTGCATCCTTTACACACATGGTTGTTGTCAATATTATTATTGTTATTATGTCGGTGACAGAAAAAAGAAAACAAGAAGACTTATTTAAGTCTTTAGCAACTAGTTGTTGTCTTTGTGGGAATCCAAAGAAGCAACAACACGAGCCAAAAAAAAAAACACAGAGGAAGACACAAGGAGAGAGAGAATCAAAGAGAAAAACTTGGAATACAGAGAGAGGGGGGTGAAGATTCTGTGGAATATCTCTATCGTGATGATGGTGAAAATAAAATTGTTGATGCCTTGGTGGAGGGAGGGTGAGAGAGAGAGAATATAAATAAGAGCAGTTAAATTCCAGATTTTTCTAAGAAAGAGTGGCTGAAAATCAGTTGGTTAAGCTGTTCTTGTTTTTGTTGTTCTTATGGGCATACTGGATGCATAAAACAAATCGTACAGTTTTGGGTATTGTGATGTTTTTTTATAAAAAAATATATTTAAAATAAATTTTTTTTTAAAAAAATTATTTTAATATTAGAAAATTAAAAAAACAAAAAAAATATTTTTTTAAACACTGCCACACCGCTAAGCTTTTAATTGCTAAAAGGCCTTTGATGTTGCTTTTGTTATAGTATGATGTTTTGATTAAATATAAATATACAATCATTAATAAGGAAAAGGGATTTTTGTTGCATTTAATTGAACAAAAACAGAAGAAGCAACCTACAAATATATGGAAGAAGGACTATTATGGCATACTTGCTAATATTGTCAAGGCTTGAATGAGTTGTCGATAAATTAAGATCATGGTATTTTATAATATTAATATGAGGGAGTTGGTCAAATATATATCATTTTTATTCTTTGGAGTGTAGTGTAGACTTTAGAATATATAAAATTTTAATTTATTTTCGAGTTTCAACAACCTAATTTGTTTTTAATCCATGATGATCGATATTTTAAATTAAGATCATGGTATTTTATAATATTAATAGGGCCTTTGTGCACGAGGAATTTGGTAGGGAGAATTTCTAGGTAAAGTTTATTGAACAAGAAGAAAGATTTTGCCTTTGTGACATGAATTCATCTGGGTTCTGGAATTGTGATGGAAATCCAATAATTCAATATAAATGATGGCCCGAATCATTTGAAATGAAATGGGTCCCATTTCATTTCTCGAAAGTTCATGGAACCATAATAATATTTGGTAATTTTTTTTAAAATGATTTTAATATGATAATATTAAAAATAGAAAAAATTATAAAAAAATTATTTTAATTAAAAAACATTTAAAAAAAAACAATGCACCACATTATTAAACACACTTAGAATGAAAATTAACTTTTTTTAATGATAAATAACGTTTTTTTAGTTGTTATAGTTCACAAATTATTTTTGAAAAAAATTACTCTAATAATAATATAATTTAGTTGTTCCTCGTGTTTTTTAAAATTACAATTTAAATTCTTGGTAAATATAAAATAAACTAAATTATAGGATATAAATTATAATTTTTTAAAATACAGAGAATAAATATAGAAATGACTAAACTATAAAATAATCAAGCTAATTAATTTCTCTTATTTTTAACTATTCTGCTGTTTTTTAAAAAAAAAAAAGAAGAAGAAAAAAACCCCTTCGATCACCTGTTGAAGGCATCCATCAAGATGATGCAATGGGACAATTTCACCCTTATATAACATGGAAATAGACTCTTGTGGAATTTACTTGCAAGTCAGACTGAAAAGACCATCATTATTCATTCTTAAGAGCTACATAAAGGTTGTTAATGATTGCAGCGAAGCTACCAAAATGTTTTATGGTCAAATATCGAGAGATCTTAGCATTTTCATCCCCTTCACATGTCAATTCTCCATGCCTAATGGGGCTTGGTTTATTCATTCAATTGCTAGAAAGAACAGAGAATGAGATGCCAGGAGAATTGGTTTTCATTGGTTAGTGAGCGAGCTAAAAGATACTTGATAAATCGTGGGAAGACAATGACCCCAGATTTATTTCCCTTTTGCTTTCTGCAAAAGGTTGTGGTGAGTGGTGGGTGACTCGCACCATTAAAAGAAATATAAAATATATCTTTTTCGAAGTTAAAAGGGCCCTTGCAATCAATGCCAAGAGAGTTCACATCCCAAGGCTACCTTGCTCGTCTTTCTTTGCAGTATAAAAATCTTTCTTTCAAGGAAAATGCAGTCCCAGTGGCTCAAAATTGCACACATTCTTCCTATCAAGGAAAGTAGGACGTTGTTTTCAATATGTTTTCTAAAAAGAATGCAAGAGGGATCGCCCCTTTTGTGTGGTTTAGAATTGAGCATTACCAAAAATGTTAGGTTATGATAATCATAAACCTTTTCTCGCACTTTACACTGGTCAAAGACACAAAATAAATAAATAAATAAAATGAAGCCGCTTTCATTAGTCTTATGATTTTGTTGACCAAGGAATCATCTTGGTTGCTTCGTATATGACCTAGGAGGGTCTTAGCCTTCAACATGTTCCATTCAACGATGAATTAGTGTTTTTAGCATAAGCATTTGGCATCTTCTCCCTTTCAAATCCACAAATTTGTTTGCTCTAAAGATATGCCTTACAAGTTTGAAAGCAATAAATCAAGCCTTTAAAAAAAAAAA
>Ga0325403_1007263_pt1 | contig 10581 bp, 11 predicted proteins | sample PopdelMetagenome_19_FD_205665 | JGI IMG/M metagenome (GOLD analysis project Ga0325403, IMG submission 205665) | Populus deltoides microbial communities from Bellville, Georgia, United States - Xylem-PdKOR-R4 | ecosystem: Host-associated > Plants > Phyllosphere > Stem > Wood/Secondary xylem...
TTATTCCAATTCTTGTTAATTTCGAGTTGGTATGACATCAAATTGCTATCTAAAAAGGAAAATTGGATGGGATTTTATTTGGATATGGATTAAATTAAAAAGTCATGAACTTTAATGTTAGAAGTTGTTTTTAATTGTATTTTGATTGAACTTTTATCACTTAATTGGTTAATTTGGTCAAGATAGAATTAATTAAATACACTTACTTAATTTATAGATGGATCAACTCATTTATGGACATGTAAATATAATTGATTTAAGCACAAATGTAAATGTAAAAAGATTGATTTTTAGGAAAGATTTATACTTACACACATGAAAAAAAAAATCATAATTGTTTTTTTCCTTTTATGTATGTATATTTATTTCTCTATTTTTTTTATTATCTGAATTTAATTTGATTATTGTTCATAATTTGAAGAAGTTTAATTTAAAAGAATTGTAAATATGGAATAAATTTTAACATGGATCCATTTTTTTATAACATATATAACTCTAGAAATCCTTGAACTTATGTTTTTTAAAAATTATATGAAAGGTCATAATTCACAAGAATAAACTAGATGATTTTCCCATGAATTAAAATAAAAATAGGTAACTTTTACGTATGGACACCTTTAAGGGTGTAATATTCAATCTCCTTACTTTATTTTTTATAACTAGTTTTAGCTTCTTTTTTTTTTTGTTAATATATTCCAAAGACAAGACGAACAATTTATTTCTTATGCTATTACAACATTATTACGTCACCGAAAGAATTATTTCTTCGGTGATTTACAAAGAATTTGAATAAAATTACAATAAATGTTATTGCAAATCACCGATGAAAATATTAAAGCAGGTAAATTTTTTTAGCACGTATATTCCATCTATAAAAACATCGGTGTTTTTTTTACCAACAGATTTGACATTATCGACGAACATATTCCATCTATAAATCTATCAATAAATTTTTTGCCAACGGATTATTAGTGTAAATACCAACAGAGAATTCCGTTAGTAAAACTATTAATTCTAGTAATGAATAACATCATCTCTCTTGAACATGGCCAAGAGAATGACCATTCTCTCTTAAACACAGCCAAGAAAATTACCCCTTCTTCCTTGGACATAACCTCTATTGGGTTATAAATACCTTATGAATCTTTCAAGTTCCAGGTTCACAATCTATTCATTCTCAATATTTTTAGCATATATATTTTCAGAGTCTATTTCTCTAAAATTTTATTGCACTTTCTCGCTATAAAAAAAATACTTAAGCATTTAAGAGTTCTTAAATTTACAAAAAAAAAATTGCAAATACCAATCATCTATCACCTTGATTTACTAGGTAACAACTACTAGGTAATTTGACTACAAATAATGGATTAAATTACTAAAGCCAAAAGATTAATCAATTATTCAACACATAAGCCTTACTCTTAAGTTATTTGGATTTTTTAGAACATCATAAGTGTTAAAGAACCATTTCAACTCAATAGCTTAAGTTATTAGGTGAAGTTTCAAGATATGATTTATATTATTTTTTAACACACCCCCTCAAGTGAAAACTCTTTAAACTTAAAACTTGTACAGATCTATATTATATTGTACTTGATTTTTATCAAATAAATAAAAATAATAAAATTCAAATTCATAACTATTTAACCATCAAAACTCTCATAAGTTATATTAACTTAGAAGATGGTGTCACCTTGGCTTTGACTTGGGCATTAACAACACTCCCCCAAGAAGCATAGGTTGGGTGCTTCATGCTGCTTTCTTCAAACTTCTACTTGCCTTTCCACCTGCTGCGGCTATTTTTTTTAAGTCCTTCTGCTGCTGCACTGTTTCAATCTTCACCTTCAATTCCCAAATCAAAACTTGGCCGACTCCTGCAGTGCCAGGATTGAACTGAGGCTGTGGGGATCCAAGAAGAGAACAAGAATCTGTGCTTGTAACTGGAAACGCTCTAGTTTCAAACCCAAGAATAACAAGCTTAAAATAACCAGGTATTTGAGAGCCTCTCTTTCTCTTACTTTCTTGTAAAAAATGCAGAAATGGTTGTCACTCTTGTGTGCAAGTAAATAAATCCTGAAGAACCTGTTCAATGACATTAAACTTTTGCTAAGCACGGCTAAGCTCTCCCAAAGAAACTTCTTGTAATTTATAAGATGAAAAATCGCGATATAGTTGAGAAGTAAGTGATTCATTTAATTCATAAAGTGCCTTTCTTTTGGTTCCCTAATTATTTTCCCTCTTGGATTTTATTGTTCTTCTCGTGTCTCCCAAACGTCGCATTTCCCTCTTGTTTAGCTTTCCTACATGGACAATGGAGGGGTCCATGTACAACAGCAACCTTTATATTGTTTATGCAGGTGTTGAATCTACAATACATGGTTGCTTTTATTACATGAGAGGCCGTTAGTCTAATGCGTACACCACACACTGTCCAGAATCACTGTCGCGATAATTGCAGCAGGTTGTAGCATTCCTCACATCTATGGCGATTTGAGATTGTCAACGAACTCTAAACGATAAATAGAATTCATTCTCAGGAAGATGTTTTTGTTTCTTTTTGTGAAATATACTCTGAAGATGTTTTTAATTACATTATATGCATCATAGATCAGGAATTTCTATTCTGACTTGTGCAGGTTTGAAAGGATGTACAAAGAAGCAGATGATAAGAAAATACAAACAGAATAGCTTAGTAGATCTACACCAGTGGCTATCGTCACCATCTTGCTCCTCTCAAACATCTTTACTAAAAGAATCATGACAATAACATGTCCCACTTTTGTCTTCAGTTCATCGAGTGAGCTGATTTTCATCCATTTTGGCCTTTCCTATAAACCAAGAAAAAGCATTCAATTTTTTTTATATAACTTAAAAAATTAGAAGAGCAAAGAAAAAGATTAATGAATTGTGGAGCTCGATGGATTCTCCTGCAGAAATGATACACCCAGGTGCTAATATATTGGCAAGAGAATAAGAGAATGTTTTTGCAAGTTTATTGTCAACCTTCAAGGCAAACATTCCAAACAAGGATGAGCCTTTCAGGGCACGATCATCACTAGCAGGAGCATCAGGAGGAACATTGCAGATGAATAATCCATATAAGCCCATGCCAAATATAAGCATCACAGTCCCAGCAAGATAAACATCTACACAGAACGCATTACATTAGGATACAAGTTTAACTACAACAGAAATTCCAAGGCAAATGAATTATTTGGAGATGCCAAACAATGCTCAAGTACGAAACAGCATAATATCATGTGTGATGACATGTACATTAAGAAAGCACGCACAGCGATAGCGGCGTTTGAGCTCTTGATTATGAATTATGAAATTCCAATTGAATGAACAAGAAGAAAAATAAGGAAGTTCAAACACCCAAGACATTGAAATGGGGGCAACGTTGACTGCAGGGCCACAGCATACAAATCCGCAGAGTGTTTTGTGCTATCTTACCATTGCAGTTGTTATTGCTTTTAGTGTTATATGTAATTGAGTTCAGCAGACATAATTTCTGAACTCCTGTGATAACTAATAATTAAGTTACAACAGTGGAAACGGGAAGATGGATGTAACATTGTAAAATGAAAACTATGGCGATACGGTGACATTCTGCTGAATGAGACAGAATTGAGATGCATAGAAGTAGTGAAGTTCACTTCTGTTTCTCATAACTGCCATCGAAATGTTATAGACTAAAAATTCCTTTATTCACAGTTTCATCGTAAGTAGCACAATGACTTTTTCGTGGTGGATAAAAATATAGGTCTCGTGTGAGGAGTGACATTAAGGGATAATTCATGTAAAAGTTTCCAAAAAATCAGAAGATCTCACCAATAGCTTCAACTAATCGTAGAACCATCTTTCCTGTATGAATTCCTTTGACACAGCTTGTCCAATAAATTCTGTAAGCATCAATAATGTAAACACAGCCCTGAAAATATTATAAGTAGTGAGTATTTGGGTGTAGTTTTAGGCTATCGTGAAGAACTATACTTCGCTCATAATCCATTATAAAACACTCTAAACTCCTCTGATTAAGATAGTAAACCTCCACTACACATTCTTCCAAATAATACAACTCTTATGCTTTAAGATTTCACAACATTTCAATGGATGAAGGGTAATAGAAATTACATTTAGAAAGCACAAGAGGGAACCAGCAAGTGAGCCTACTACAGCCAGAAGCGCCAAGAAGCGAAAGTCAAAAATTGCCTGTTTAATAATAATGGACATGAAAAGAAGAGCACTGTTAGACTTGATTATGTCTAAAGAAAGAGGGAAAAAAATCTTGAGATATTGAAGAAATGAGGAGCTAATGAAGACCATCAAGACCAGAATTACAATTCCAAGTGCTTTGAGCAGAATTAGAATGTTAAATTTGCCTATAATTACATAGCATACAAGCTTATTACTTTTGAATCTATTTGGCCCAACAACTGCATAAATCACAGAAAAAGGCATTCAAGTAATATCTTTAAAAAAATTGAACTTTCCATGTCTAAGAACAAATGAAAAAAGATAAATTATACAGTGAAAGAATACAAATTCCAGCAAGACAAGCAAAAAAAAAGATTGGATTTTGTTATTTTTACCCTCTCAATGTTTGACTCAGTGGAACGAATGAACTGAACAACTCGGTTGGCAGATGGATTAGCAAGGGCGTAGTTGAAGCCTGAATCAGGAGGAGGTCTAGATGACTCAACCAAAGGCTTTGATGGGTGGTGGTTCTTAGAGGAAACTGGTGGTGGTGATTCAGGGGAAGGTGGTCTTAAAGTAGCCAAGGGACAGAAAAGTCGCCTCTTAAAGTTTAAAGGGCGGGGGATTTGGGTAGTTGATATAGAGAGCAGAGACGTGGAGATGGAAGCAAAAAGAGCCATTTATTGAAGAAAGCCAGAGAGAGAGAGAGAGAGAGAGAGAGAGTTTACTGATCCTCAGCAGTGCAAGTGCTCGTTGGAAGCTTAGATTTTTTGTAAGGGAGCAGTCAAGTGGGTGTTGGATTTTTTTTTTTACAACTGTGAAGTATGTAGATTTGTAATTACATGCAATCAGTGTAGGACACTGGACTGGACTATAATGCTCAGCTCAGCACATCCGTTCAGATCACATTGGACTTTTCCAAATTTCTATTACAGAAGACAGGAACGAGTCTACAGACAGGTTGCCTTTTTTACTTTCAGTTTTTAATTTTAAACCAAGATACGGGGCAACAAAAGAAAGAAGAAAAATTGCGTTTAAACATTTATGTTCAAGTAGTATAAATTCTCAAGGGAAAGATGACGAATATTGCAGCTCAATGGGCCTTCCTAAAATAAAAAATTATTATTAATAATAATAAGATCATATGTATGTATGTATGTATTTTCTCTACAAGACTGTGTGCTAGACTGCTAGTTATGACTCATATCAATCTACCCCAAAATATTGTCACCTCACTTGGATTCGTGGTCTTGAAAGGAAACCTTTCCAATTTCTTCTTCTTTCTTTTCCTCTTTCAAATCCTTATTTCCCTGCCTTCTCAGAAAAAGAGGAATCCCTTTTACCTTACAAAGTCCAAATGGGCCCTGGAATTAACCCTGTTGGCTTGATTTTATGTGCTTTTCTAACCACTCCACTTACTTCCATAGGCTGATTGCAATTGTGTGCAGCTGTTCCAGGGCCAAAATTTAGTTCCGTTGCTGCTAGCTTTTTCAACATTTTGAAATGGGAAATTGTTTCAGGACAGGAGGTAAGATGATTGGTTATTTGCAAAAAAAAAAAAACAAAAGGAAGGGCATTGCGTCTGCCGGGAGTCGAACCCGGGTCTATTGCTTGGAAGGCAATTATCCTAACCGTTGGACTACAAACGCTTGTTGCTTGCTGAGGAATAATATTACTAATGTAACGCAACAAACCGGCCTGCCCACAGCATATAGAGGACCGACATATAGCATATCACAAGTGGTCCCTGTAATGCGAATCATGAAATGCTGGAGCAGGGGCTGGTAAACGTGCTTGGAAGCTGGCTCTATCGACAAATCTGTCTAGCTAGCGTCTTCAATCAGGCTGCTCTCAAATAATTGAGCTACTGTATAGTTGCTAACGGTTGCAGCACAACAAACTTTTTGACCACCCAAAAAAAGAGTGGAAAGGAGGAAATCCAGCTTAATCTCCCATATATGAGACAGTCGACATGATACACAGTTGCATTTCATCTCTAATGGTAAATGATCATATCATTGAAAGAATATGAGCAGTCATATGTCTCGTTCCTAGCAGATATTTGCTTAAATATTAATACATGAAAAAAAATGCACAAATCTTTCTGCCTTTGCTCTTTCAAATTTATCTTCAGAGGTTGTACTTTTGAAAAATGGAGTCTTCTATACAGCGTATGCCTTCAAAGGTTCCACTATTTCTTTATGTCTTAATTTTGATAGTGCAGTGCAAATAATCTGTCGAACCCTCTCCCTTGACAGCTTCACTAGTCTTCCTATTTCCTCACAGGACTGCGGCGTCTGTCCATTTAGCCCGAAGTGTAATCTCAATATATGTGCTTCTCTTTCTGTAAGTACTGTCTGGAATAGTTTCTCCAGCTCTTGCTTCAACAACTCTCTTTTAACCATGTTTTCTGGTATTGTTTCATCCGGCCCTGTTATGATCTCCTGCCACATAAGTCAATTGAATTTGAGATTAGTTTATTGTATACAACAGATTCTTATTGTCTCAAGATCCTGTGACTGCAGATCCCAGACTGAGGTGAGTTTTTAGCAAACCTATCAGGATTCTTGGCATGTTTCCTAGAATAAGGAATCATCTCAAATCAAGCATGCTCTACATGGAATGCATTTGACCTTTTTCAGTAGTAATATCGTTTATGGGTTAAGCCATGTTCAAGATTTGTTTGAAGCCAACACTTGCCCTGACTTCACAAAAGGATCGGTCTCGTAAATTCAAGAGCCTCATAAAATCTGTCATGTCCCTTTTCATTTTTGCAGGTAGCCTTCAAAAGGGGAAGTGTTCCCTCCGATTTCAGTACAAAATCCAACTGCTTATCTGCCTATTAATTCAAGAAAACTCGTAAAAGTTGTGATTTGGACAGACTTGTGAACTTTGGCCTTGGAGCTAAAACAACCCATGATTCTGACTTGCATCAGAAGATTAATGACCAAACTTCAACTAACATGATCACCCTTGATCAATCGACCACTAAAGAGAACTTCAATTTACAAATTTAAGAAGCCAGTGTCAAGTTTTCAATGATATTGAAATTTAAAAACCAAAGAGTATTCATACCTGGAGTGTCAAGCTATTTTGACCCAATACTGCTTGATCCAATGAAATTGGGGATCTACCCCTCTCAAAACCAAGCCTCACCGTGGAAACTTTCATGTTGAGCACTTCAGCAATCTCATCATAGGATGGTGACCGCCTTAATTTGTTACTCAAATCATTGTTAGCTCCTGCAATTTTTGCCACCAGCATCCACCATCTTCTCTACACATATCAAGCTAATCATACATACTAATTACCAGCTTATCTCCTGAAAATCATTCTACTCTAAAGTAAAGCGATAGGAAACAAATTGATATTTTTGAAAGATGAAAGTTCATCATAGGATCTCAAACTAATTAGAACACTCTGTGAGCAAGATGCCATATCAATCTGCATGAACAATGAACATGTATGTCACAGCCAATCTTCTAACCTACTGGACAAATACTCGTAAGCCTGTAAGAAAGGATAAGCAAGGGGAAAAGGTGTCACATTATAATACACCTGAAGTTGCAAGGACAATGGATCATCATGCTTGTAAGATCTTAAACCATGAAGACTTGAAGCACCAATTTACATTACTAATTAGAAAAACAGAAAGAAAAGAAGGATGTCCTATTAGAGTGCAATTCAGGCAGGAAGTGAGACTAGGTATTCTAGATCCAACTCTTCTCTAAAATCATAGCAAAAATGAAACAGTTGCTTTTAAAAGGCAGTATGACACTGTGAAATCAGATTTATGAGACTGGAAAGAAATTCCACCCTCTTCTTCATTCATCTATTTTTATATCCATATGTTTATGCAGGCATATTAACCTTGCAAGTGGCAAGTTCATGCCACTTCAAGAGTACAATATCCTAATCTGTCTCTAGAGACTCTCAAAGAAAACTTCTCGATGGTTAGAATTTAGATCATCTCCAACTGAATGGAGTGCTTGGAGATTTCCTTGAATACAAATGAGGAATCACTGGTGAAGGAGCAAGAAATTACTAATGTTGGTCCTCACCGGTAATCTAACCATTCTAGTGTTGTTTGATATCGCTGTAAGGATGGCTTCTTTAATCCACCAGTAAACATATGTTGATAGCTTATATCCTCTCTGTGGATCAAATCTCTCTGCCCCTCGAAGAAGGCCAATGCTCCCTTCCTGCTACATAGAAATCTTGTTTATTAGCACACCATTGGAAGGAAATTAAAGTGGACCTACTGGTATTACGAACCTGAATAAGGTCTTGTAGGCTCAATCCTTTGTCTTGATAACTTGTGGCAATGGAGACAACAAGCCTGCGGTAGCTGCGAATTATCTTTTCTCGTGATTCTCTTCCCTTACACAATACGTTATCTACACTGTTCTTTTCCATCCGTAGGGCCTTGGCCAACTGCTTTGAGGTTGGATCAAGCTCTTGAACTTCTCCAATTCTTCTTCTTGCTGCTTCTATTCTTGCTTCATGCTGTTAATTTCAAGAAATTGGATATTTGAGATGATAAATTTGAAATGAGCAAGGAAAACTGAGAACTGAGAATAAAATTTTCAGCATTAGACATCTCAGCTTTAGGTATCTAAAATTTCAATCAAACCGATAAACTATGGAAGGTCCTTGATATTACTTGGAAGAAGAACCGGCCAAATGAACTATGGTATACACATATTCAGGTTAAGTAGAAGCAGGCAGCCATTAACCGAGAAGATTATGCAGTAGAATTTGGCAGTCAAGACTAGTTTTAAGGTGAACTGATTCGATGAAAGAGCATAAACATATTAAAATAGCCTGATGTTTTTAGTCCATTGCTTCATAGTTTCCATGGTTCATAGTGACAACAGTACACTTGCTAATTTGTTATCAGCAGTCTCACGTGGTCTCCATCATAATTTCAATACCAAATAAACAAACCGGCCATCAGGCTCCAAGGCCCATCGGTAGCATATGGTAGAATCAGATAGACAGGGTTCATAATTTGATGAAATTGGACGAGTACGGAGAGTTTGATGGCATTTCTTTGGTTGCTCGACCACAGCAGAAAATTTCTCTTTGATAATGTGATAATAATCAGATTTTAATGCAATTCTTGAATGGATGGTTCAAGTCCCTATAGCAAGTTGAACTTAACCATGAACTGAAGAGAGTAGCCATTCATACTCTGCCAAATTACCTTTTGAATACTTCGCGATTGCTTTTGGCCTTCATTGTTGACATATAATTCTAAGGAATACAGCTAAACAATAAAACCCACTGAACCGAGCATTCAATTGTCCAAATACAAAGAACAAAGAAATCACTTTAAACATACCTTGAGACACAGAGAAAACTCTGCTTCCTCTTTTGGGCTCAAGTACCCTCTCTTCGCAGACTCAAGAATCACTCTCTTGTATTCATGACCAACATCCCTCTCCCCATCATCTACAACCAAAGACTGAGCAAGCCCTTTTCTTCTTTTCCTCCTCCTCTTCCTCCTCGCTTTTAGACCACCATTATCGCTTTCTCCATCAAACAAAACCTCCCCTCCAGTCCAAGAACTCAATGCCACGGCCTCGGTTGCATTTCCAATGTCGAGTTCTGCTTCATTGGAGATTGAAGATACACCAAGCTTAAAGGAGGGAGGAGAAGAGGTTGGTGGTGGTGATTGATGAGAGAGAGGATGTTTGAGAGATGGGATAGCTGAGAAAATGGTTGTGGATGATGAGCATACGGTGGTGATGATAGCCATGGAAAAAAAGGGGGTGTGTGCGTGTGACAAATCATTTGTTTCTTGATAACTTAAAGTAGGAGTGGAAGATAGAGGTTCTAAGCCAAGAATGTGGGGGCTGACAACTTCTCGTAGATATTTGTTCCTTGATATCTTTCAACCATGCTTGTCTTCTTATAAAAGACAATATACTTCACTCCTTTTCTTTTCTTTAGAAAATTTGAAGATTTTTCTCTTGTTTTCCACGGTAAACTAGTTGCAACAGATCTGTTACAGCTTTCCAGAGTCATTTTGGATTTTTTATTGATATGAAAAGTTTCAGGCTGCATTAAATTAAAATTTTGATACAGTCAGTTGTTTTCGTGATTATTTCCAATGATCAATACTATAATATCACTTAAGTTTACATTGTCGCGGATTCTGATTTAATATTTTAATAAAATATATATTTTATTTAGAGATATTTATTATTAAAGAATCCACCATCTCCACTCATATATAACATGCATTAGTATTATTACTTTTTAGTTATCAATAATATAGTATATTTGTAAAATTCTTACCGATCCAGCAAGTCCACCATGAACCCGCCTGTTTGAGAACTGAACTGGTTTGAATTGAAAAGAAAAAAAAAAAAAAAA
>Ga0325403_1007264_pt1 | contig 10580 bp, 5 predicted proteins | sample PopdelMetagenome_19_FD_205665 | JGI IMG/M metagenome (GOLD analysis project Ga0325403, IMG submission 205665) | Populus deltoides microbial communities from Bellville, Georgia, United States - Xylem-PdKOR-R4 | ecosystem: Host-associated > Plants > Phyllosphere > Stem > Wood/Secondary xylem...
AGAATATAGACCAGCATAATAAGCCTATTAATCAAAACATGGCCCGTCCCATGATTTGAAATTATGATATCTAAAGGTTATCTTTGATAATGATCTTGTAAAATGATTTTGAAGTTGTTTTTTTTTTATTAAAAATATTTCAAGTATGCTTACATGGAAATAACTTTTGATTTTAACCGAAAATTTGTTACAAAATTGAATCAATTTTTTTATTTAATTTTTAAAATTAGATGTTTCAACTTTTAATTTATGGATTTTAACTTGTACTCTGTTCATTCTTAAAAAAAATGTTTTGAGCTATTTTTATTAATATATTTTTAATTTATTATCGTAATTTAGTTTTATCATTGTAAATCATCTATGAAGAACATTTTTTGTTTTTATTATTCTGTAAAGGAAAAAATAATCTATACTTACCAATGCCATATTCATGCACTTTAAACATTTATGCTCAATTTTATATACAATCTGTTCTCATAGGCATGTCTTCACGATCTGGGTGTTCATACTTCTAACTAACAGGGCGGATGATATCCATCAACCTTATTTTACGAGCTATTTATTAGAAAACATAATTATTAAAGTCAAGTTTTAATTTAAACTAGTTTGATTAAACTTGGTTTATTCAATTAAATCTAATTTAAATTTGATCAAGTTAAAATCAAACTAATTATTTTGAATTAAAATAATTAACTTGTGTACTAGGTGATTATGAGCTGACCAAAGAACTTAGAAGTGTTTGTTTTTAAAAATAGTTTTTTATTTAAAAATAAATTAAAAAAAAAAATTTAGATTTTTTTTAAAAATTTAAATTGATAAAATCAAAACTATGAAAAAAAAACTAATTTAATATGTTTTTAAATCAAAAATACTTTTAAAAAACACCTAAAAATAAAAATAGAAACTGCATAAAACACCCCCTTAACAAAACTTTTTCCTAGGTTAGTTCCCAGACCAGGAGGAGAAGGCATGGATAATAGCAAACATCAGCATTTAAGAACCTTGATTGCTGAGCATTTTAATTCTCACATGAGAACATTAGTGTTACCTCAATCCAGTTCTAAACTTATGCCACGAAATTTTCCAATCTCCAAAATTCTCGAAGTTCGATCAACTTAAAAGTATGAGAATTGGCGAGTGGTGATTTGTCTTATGAACAACACTTGTTTCTCGTGACAGAAAAATCAGAAACATAAACTAGAAACAACCACTTTTTTTTCTTACCTTCAGAAAATTGTCAGCATTATTCAAATTCCGAGGTTGTTGATCAAGTTCACTTTATTTTCTATTTTTGACCGTTCACAACCGAGCTTAACATGTTGTCTTATCCTAGCAAATGGGACCAGATGAATGTTTCACAACACAAATCACAACTCATTCTCTTAAGACATAATACGAGAGCACATCGACTGAAAAGAAAATCATCAACAAATTGAGGTTGGGACCATCCCTAGTGTCGGGGGTTAGATACCAAATGTATCACAAAACAACTCGATCCTACACTCAATTATCTCTTGTCATTTTTCATCTTTACTTCGATTTTCGGGGACCATTGCATATGCTTGAGTACCACTGCCCAAAAGGATAGGGATAGACCACGATTGCGCAACCCCACAATGCCACCCCATACCTGCCCTTGATGAAGGGGATGCCTCCTCGCAAGTATTAACATCTCTCATTATGTAGGCTGTACTGAGCTTGTATTTCTGCTCCCAAGTGTAGACACCAGACAGGTGTGTTGCGTTCAGCTTCTAAATTCTAATGCACAAATCTACGTGGGCTAAATTTGATTATGACTTCATGCTTGTGATGTAATGTTAGCTTAGGATACAATTAAGAGAGTTTTATTATGCACTAATATTAATTTATCAACAACGCCACGTTTGTGCGTAAGACAATGAAATACAATGATAAGTGCAATTTGGTTCTCCTGATCAGTTGAGACTCGAGGCACTTTCTCCCTCTCTGAGATGTCCAAAACCGACCACCTTGTCCGGTAAGTTTAAACTAGGCTTTATGGAAGTTGGTTTTTCTTCTCGAGCAGCATCTAAATGGCTAGAGGAGACTAGCTGGCCTTCTCTTGTTACTCCAAGATCATCAACCCTGACTCTCTGGCTTATACTACTACGATTATTGTTGTGGTTGTTAAGAAGAGATGTGCCAAGAGCTTCGATGTTACTATAGGAAGGGGTCGCAGAAGGTAACTTCGATAACAAAGCTCCGAGACTGCAAGACATGGTGGGCAGAAGAGGTGGTATTGACCAAATGGGGGGTCCTGGGATTCCATTTTGGGGACTGTTCCAGCCCATGTTGATTGCCTTTATTGGAAAATCATCTAAACTTTCATGAAACAATCTCTTAACTCCTGTTATTTGGCGTTTGTCATCAACTGAGAAGGCTATTTCTTGGTTTTCGATCGTATGGGTGTTGGGTTTGATAATGTATGGATGCTGAATTGGCAGGTATGGTCTTTGTATTGCAAAGATTCCTGGTATGCTCTGGAGATAGCTGAATTTCCTCTGTATACTGATTACCAAATTAAGGTCTTCCACAATCTAGAAGATAAGTAAATTCCTGTTGGTTAATGCACAAATTTAGAAGTCAAGAGAGAAAGAGAGGGGGAGAGAAGTACCTTATCAAAAGAACCCAATTGAATGATACCTTCCCTGACTGAAATGATGGCAATTGTCTGCTAGTCAAGAAAAAGTTGTAATGAGCTTCCATGGATTAACTTTTGGTGATTGGGCTGGCTTCTATTTTCTTTTGCTTAATGAATTGTGATCAAAGTACCAACCTGAATGCCTGAATTGAATTGAAATTCCCATGCTCTTGGCTGCTGTATAAAGGAAAGACACATTAGAAAGTTATGTTAGAAGGTAAAAGCAGTGCAGTATTCTTATCTGCTTTCAGTCTTTTAGAGCAAAATTTGTACTGATCATCTTACAGGTTCAATTGACATATTCCATGAGGAGATTAAGTTCGGATCACTCTCATTTGGGTTTTCTTTGAACACCCATTTGTGACTGTTATCTGCTGCAACTTTCCCCACCAATCTGCAACAAGTTTCCATACAATGTCCTTCATTCACTTGCCTACCATATCGTTACCAACAAAAGTCATAATTTTAGAAATATCAATTCTCACCCTTCCCCGTAGTTATAAACTTCATGAGACATTTTGAAGAAGACATCTGTTCCAAATCTTCCCTTCATGTACCCAGTTCCTGCCCTCTCACATTCATAGATATCGCAAAATCCATCCTCCCAAACTAGGATCCTGAAAAGTCACCAAAAGAAGGGTATTCATCATTAGGCCAAAATTAAGAGAAAAATGAGTAGGGACTTTGGTCATTCTTACCAGTTTCTTTTGTTTCCTTTGGAACGATCAAGAGCAGTGCCTCCATAATCCCACCTGCAAGAAAACAATGTATCCCCTTGGCATTAGGCATGCATGCACTTGGAGAAAAATATTAGCTTTTGAAATTCTTTCTGATAACCAAATTATAATAATTTGGCCCTTTATAGTGAGCAAATAACTTCAATTTCAAGTTTCCTACTTTGGTGGAGGGTAATTCCTAGGCAGTATCCTCCAAAAGACTGCATACACCCATTTGGAAGGATTAGAAGAATCTGTACATGAACACAGGCTCCTCAGCGTGTGCTGTAAGAGACAGTTAAGCATCGGGAGTCCACCTTCCATTGTCACAAGCACAGAAAGATAGATAAAGAAAGCCAGACACGCACAGAGAGAAGAGGGGGGGTGAGCTACCAGTTGACAAGGAGTTCTAGTTTAAGAGTCACGGTTAATAAAAGGGAAAAAAGCAAACAAAAAGCATGACAAATGGCACAAACCAAGCGCCGGAAATAAGAAAACCGAGAGTGAAAAAGCACGCTCCTGCTTAACCCGCTTATATACAGCGCCTCTGTCAGGTATTTAAGGTTTTATTCGAAGTTATTAGATCCTGATAAAAGTTTTTAATTTTTAAAATAAAAAAAATAAATTAAATTTTGATAAAATCAATCAGATCACGAGTGGAATCAACAAGGTTAATCAGATCTACTTTAATTTGATTTTTAAAAAACGGCCAGAAATCAACTCGATAATTAACCACCAAGCCAAAGCAGGTGGTTGCATTACCAAACTGAAGCTACAAGCTCTACTACTATTAAGGGCATGTCTGCATGCTTTTAAATGAAAGCATGCTTAAGTAGCTGTAAACATGACAGAACCTTCTCCATTTTGTTTGTTTGTTCAAGGAAACATGATGGGACTGTCCTTAGTGTCCTTTTGCATCTCGTTTTCTCTTAATTACAAGCAATTTCTTGTTTTCTTTTCCCTTGTTTGCTGGCTTATTTTATTTCACAGCAACTCAGCTCAACTGATGTAAACTGCAACAAAAATATGTTGCTAGCGTCGTTGGTAATAAAAGTAAAAGAAAGACCATCTATCCTGTAATAAATAAACACTCTAAAAGAGCATGTATTTAAAACTCGGACTTGACTGATCCGGTAAAAAATCCAAATTTACCAGTCAAAACTTAATCGTTAATTTATTAATTTTTCTATTAAAATAATATTATTTAATTTTCAAAAAAAAAATTAAAGGTTCAAGTTGGTCTTTTTAACTCATGACTTGTGTGTTATCGGACATCAACTTCTAGATTACATTTTAAAACTATAAAAGTATATAGTTGATTTTTTTAATGTCCCACTAGCTATATATCTTGAGATCAAATTACTCCAACATAAATAAATCAAATTTAGAAGGATATGTTTTTGACGTACCAACTTGTGGAGTATTAATTGTGATTAATTGCTTCGCTAAAATGATTAAGCAGAGGACTCAAGTTAATTTTAAGAAAATTTCACATTTCCTAACTATAAACTTAATATGCATGGCATGGGGTCGTACTTGAAAATATAAACCATAAACTTAATATAGTATTGGGAGGCTGGGAAACGCACCATTGATTAGTCATCATTATTAGCAGCAAAATTCGACACAACAGTGACTCTTCTGGTCCTTAAAAGTGATGCTAAGTGTGTTCGGTGGTTTTTGTAGTTTGAAAATATAATTTTTTAAAAAAATATAGCGCATATTAATTAATTAAATATTTTTAAATATATAATCGAAGTAAAACGTATATCGCACTTAAAAACAACCAGAGCATGATTCTGTCACTACGCTTTAATCATCGAAGTGAAACATGGCCCGCAAAACACACACACACAACTGTTGTCCTCGTCTCCATCTCACAACTTCTTGTTTTAAATACACTCTAGTAATGGCTAAAATTAAATCATTGACATCTCAGATGAAGCCTGGTTATGTAAAACAAACACGAAAGATGATCAACTTGCATGCATATGGTAGTGGGATGTTGTAGATAGGTGGGTGTAGCTAGGAAAACAACATGTCCTTGACAAAATGGACAAATACCCCACAGAGAAAACAACCTAGCTGCAATAATTTTTCTAGCCATCGGAGGTAACTGGACAGAAGGGCCATGCCACGTTGACGGCGACATGAACCATTTACAATAATCGTCCGTGGGATTTGGATGAATTTACCTTGCTGTTGAAGGTAGTGTGGAAGGAATTTAGGTAATGCTGGTTTATTGAAATTCATTTTTTAGGTAATTACTTTTCAAATTTTTCTATGTTTGTTTGTTATTAGAAAAGTTGGTCAACAGAAAACACTTTTCGGTCAACAAAAAATATTTTTTGGTCAATGGAAAATACTTTCCAGTCAAAGAAAAATTTGGTTTGGTTTTCAGGAAAGTATTTTTTCTTTTGGCTGTGTTTGTTTTCCGGAAATTGGTTTCCGGAAAACTACTTTCCAAACTTTCATGTGTTTGTTTGTCATTAGAAAAGTTGGTCAACGGAAAACACTTTTTAGTCAAAGGAAAATTTGGTTTGGTTTTCAGGAAAGTGTTTTCCTGAAAAATTTGGGGGGAAAACACTTTCCGGAAGTTGTGAAAAAATTAGAAATATCATTATTTGCTGACTATATTAAATTTGATCCTCAAACTTTTGATTGCTATATATAATTTGTTTTGAATATTTATTTTTCAATTCCATCTCTTAAAATTTAATTTTTATATTAATTTTGGTCCTTATTTTTATAATTGCTATTTGCTTTTTCCTTATCATTTTTTTATTGAAATTTTTTATCTATCAAATTTGGTCCTCATTCTTTTGATTGTTACTTATTTTATTTGAAATAATTTATGAAATGTTAATTAGTATTATTTTAATTTCTTCACCTTTTATTTTTTTTTAATTTTTTAGATTTGATCTCTATTATTTTGATTATTATTTATTTTATTTGAGATAATTTATGAAATTATATTTTTTTCAATTTCATTCTCATTCAAATTTTTAATTTGTAAGATTTGTTCCTTATTATTTTAATAAACTTGAGAAAAATAAAATATTAATAAGTTATTTTTCAGCTTATTTTCCATAACATAACCAAATACTGGAAAGTGTTTTTCAATTTATTTTTCATTACATTATCAAATATTAGAAAATATTTTTCCGGAATTCACTTTTCTATAATTTATTTTTTTAAAATTTATTTTTTTAAAAAAATTATTTTCTAGTAAACAAACAATTACCTAACCATGAAATCCTGGAGATTAACCGATAAAGGTAGAGATGGGACTTTTGATGGGAATATAAACGCAGCACTTAAGACCCAGCCAGCCTCACCAGCATTAGCCACAGTCCACACGCCCAGATCCTGTCAGGGGCAATTACGTTCTCAGCTCCAGCTTTTTAAAGTTGTGCCAGAAATGTTTTTCAGGAAGAAAATGAGAAATCGTCCAGTCTTAACATTAAAGCAATCTACACCAACTAGCTAATTTGTTCTCGATCGGCAGAATCGAATTCACTGAAAATAACTGACCACTATTCCCTCTTAATATTTATGATTCATTAGGGAATGTATGGGCTACACACTTGGTCGAACACAAAAAATAATGGGTCGTAATCTTTTTATTATAAGCCTTTTGGAGAGTAATTTTAAACAAACAAATAAAAAACAATAAATATTCATCCATTAATTATGTAAATAGTTTTAAATCTAAAAAAATATCAACAAGTTAAATAATTTTTTGTAATTAAAAAAACATAATTTTTTTTATCTAATTGTTAAATTATATTGAAATTTCATTGAGATGTTCTACAAGCTGATCAATTATGTACAAGTTTGGCTAGTTATTGTTAAACGAGGTCGGGATCTATCCATGAGTTATTATCTTGAAATTTTCTTTATTTTCCTAATTATTTTCGAGCTCCTAGATGCAACTTAAAAAAAAAACTTCTTTTATTTGCTGTATCGATGTTTCTACCAATTCTTTAAAGTTGAAACACATGAAATGACACTGAAGTTTCAAATTCAACGGTGCAGAGAAGGCGTAATCATGGCCGTGAAACCTGGCAATGAGGCTGATTTTACAAACACGAAGAGACGAGCTTCTGGGCAATGAACTTTCTAATGAGTAGATGAATATTTTCGGAATAGAAAACGATCAGCTCCTTTGCAGTGCAAGATCTTATAAATCATCCATTAAACCAAAAAAAAAAAAACTAGCAGAGGGATAAAAATGTGGTCCTGAACCTCGTGTTTATGCAATTAGGAGAGCAGCATCATGAACTTGACCAATACGCCCCCACTCTCCCTCGACATGTGCTGTACTGTTCCCTTCCTTGCTAGCTAGATTCCATGCACAGTCTGCCCTTCTCCCACACCTCCATAATTAATTTCAATGGAACTGATTGTGGAGGAAAAGTATTGCAACGCACTTGAGATCTTTGTTATTAACAACTTCTTTTCATTCTTTAATGTTAACCCCGACTCAATTACTTCCAAGACTTATGCGCCTGTTCTTTTAATCATAGTTGGAAGGCACAACTCGATTCATGACTTGCCCCGATCCATAATCCGACTCAAGAAGTAGGTTGTGTGTTGTCAGTTTAATTGCGGGTAGGCGATCGAGTTGATTAAGATGTTGTTTGAAGGGTTTTTTTAAAAAAATAAAATAAAAGCATGTCTTATTTTTATCCAAGTTAACCGTGTCATGGATTAATCTAATAGATTACCTAAATGTAACCGTTAACCATATAAAACCTAATTTGGAATAGGTATAAAATCAGCATTTCATTGGTTTATACCAATCGTGGTGTGGACCCCTAAAACATCGCCAATCAATTCACATTTAATAGCCAAAAGGTATCTCACCAACTCGCCAAAGTGATCTCGTAGAGACCCCCAGTCCCCACACTGCTGCAGTCAAACACCTAGTTGCTCGTAGTTAAAATGAATTGGTGGTGCCCAGTGGTTGGTGTCGTCCACATCTTGCGGTGGAAATTACAGAGGAAATTGGTCCAGCATGAAAAACATAGGATAGGGATGGCACCCTCGGCTGGGGGGCAGCCCAATTGGATGACAGCTACAAATAATAGGGGCAAAAAAGAGCATCCCCTTCTTTCTTAAAGGATACTGGCACGGCCCTCCCACCCTACAATCATCTCTCCCTTCCCTTATCTTCTTGGATAGGACATTCCAATATTAGCCTTCAATTGGTGCTGGATCCCTATTATTACATCTCATTGGATAGGCATATCCACACCCGGTTTATTTCCTCCGGTCGGCTACATTCTTAAAACCAGTCTTATTAAAAACCAGTCGACAAGAGTTGAGTTTCATAGTAAATCAAGTGAAATTTGATTCGATAAAATCTAGTTGACTGGATGAGTTAATCTATCATATAGTCAAAACTTAGGTGAGACATAATTTGATTTTTTTATAAAAAAAAAGATAAATAAAACAGCATTACTCAATCCAATTTAATTTATCTAACATGTGATCCGGGTTTTGAAGACCGGACAGGTTTTATAACCATGCATGAACCCTACCCTATACAGAGAGAGAAGAGGGAGACTTGGTAACCTGACATGTGAGTAATATACAACATATACCATATAGGATGACAAAGGCCCATCGATCTTTGCAAAGTTTTGTTTTAGCTTTTAGAATCAAAAGCCTGGTTTCAAAGTTAAAGCGACGGCTTGGGCTGATAGGCTAGGCTTTGAACAATTAGTGCTGACGATTCATTTAGAAAACGTAGAAATAAGCAGATTGCGATCCCGTTTGGCTACGGGTTGCTGCTGTGTTTTAATTAAAATATAGTTTGCAGTTTTTTTGGTGAAAAAAATACACAATTTACTATATACGGACCTTACATGTTTTCGTGTCTGGGACGCAAGAAAAGAAAAGGCTACAAAATGCTGTATTATTTTGTCACTGGACATGCTAATTTCAGTCACTTACAGACGATGAACAGTGTAATTCACTTGTATGGTTTATGTAATTTTTTTTTTTGTGTTGATATTTTTAACAATTTATTTTTTAAAAAATAATTTAGAGTGAATTAAATTTCTTCGTATTGTGATGTGAACAATATTTTTTTCTCAAAAAACTAGTATAGAGTGAATTAAATTCACTTGCACTGTAATATCAATTTTATACATGATAACATTTTATCTACGTTCAAAAAATTATAAAAACTGTAGTTCTTATCGGATGAATTTTATACGTAATGGAATTATAAATAGTTTAATGGAATAATAATAAAATATTTTATATAAAGTATTTTTTATTTCATTATATAATATGAGTAATTAATTTTACAATATTTAAATTTAAAACCATCAATATCAATATATATATTTTTAAAATTATTTTATAATCTTAATTTCAAAAACATTCTTAACCAAACACATTAAACTACTTTTTCTTCAACTTTAATTTCAACCACAGTTTTAACCAAACACCTATTTTTTCAAATCAACTTCAACTAAAAATACCTTTTATAAAATAATTTTTTTCAAATCACAATCACAATAACTACCACCTTACTAAATACACTCGCCAAATTACTCTCGAAAGTCAGGAGTCTTTATGCAAAGAATTGATTAAATCTTAATTAGCTCATTAATTGCTCCTCTGTAACGGAACCAAGTTGTCTCTTCTGTATCTTTTGACGGAACTAAAGCCACTTCCCGGGAATCAACCTCCGATTGCAGAAGTCTATCGTTAATATTCCATGTAAACTCCACACCAATCCTCGCAGGCCATAACTCAGCCTTGAAAGCACTGTAAACGCTAATACTTGCTCATGAGCCAGCAAGAAAGTGACCATGAGTATCTCTAAGCAAGCCCCCTGCACCCTCACATCCAGGATCAGCCCCGTTAGATAGAGGATACCAAGAAGAAGATTCGACAAATCAAATTTTAAGAAAACATATGTAATTTTTAATTTAAATATTAGATCAGATCAATAAAGTTGGTTTTACAATGGTTTAAATAGCTATAATCGATTGACATGATTTCCGAGATGTTGTTTTAAAATTTTATTTATTTTCTAAGATATTTTTGGATTTTTTATTAATTATATCTCAAGATATTATTTGGTTTCTCATTAACTAGGTGAATTTTAGTTATGATTTAAATAGTTTATATGTTGTCTTTTAAATTAACTTTAAGATAAATTATTGAAATTATTATTATTATTA
>Ga0325403_1007266_pt1 | contig 10578 bp, 1 predicted proteins | sample PopdelMetagenome_19_FD_205665 | JGI IMG/M metagenome (GOLD analysis project Ga0325403, IMG submission 205665) | Populus deltoides microbial communities from Bellville, Georgia, United States - Xylem-PdKOR-R4 | ecosystem: Host-associated > Plants > Phyllosphere > Stem > Wood/Secondary xylem...
TCTTGTACGTATTAATTACAAACCATCAGTGTATTCAATTTTCCATGATTGGAAGTGAGTTAGGTGGTTTGAAGACTGAAATGAAATATGCGCGCGCGCTTTGTGTATATAGAAGCTAAATGATGTTTTTTGCTCCAGCACCAGTTGCGAAGACATCAGTGATCATTTTATTCAAAATAAATAGCAATGAAAAAATAGAAACGAACTATGACAAGAAAAAAATTGATAAGAAATAAAATTGAAAAAAAAATAATTTTATAAATTATTTAAAATAAAACAATATTAATAAAAAAAATAGACCAAATCTTAAGGGAAAAAAATTAAAAGAATTTTCTGAAAATTTGAAAGTCCATCACCAAAAAAAAAACAGAGAGGAGGGAAACAGGAAAAAAAAATCCATGCGTGCCAAATTGGAGATAATTAGACTACATGCACCACCTAAACATGAAGGGGTTGTTGAGACGCTTCGGTTACCACCTCGAAACTAAACCTTCAACAACTAGATAGCACCACATGCATTGTCAAAAACCTGTAATCACTATTCACACACATACAATATTTTTTATATATAATTTTCTTATTTAGCAAATGGCCCAATGGCTCCTAATGAAATCCAAGAATTATAAAATAACCAAATTTAAAAGATTAAAGCACACCTAAACCGAAGGGCAAATTGTTTTAATTTGAAGGGAAAGGAAGTAATTTAACTATGTTTAAATTAAGTAAAAGACCAAAAAGCTTATGAATGTTAATTTTTTTTTTTGCAGCCAATGATAAATTATTATTTTTCCTGTGAAAGAAAATAGCATGACCGATTTGCCCCAATAAATTAAATAATGACTATTGGGTCTTATGAAAATGACAATAATACCCCCATTAGTCAGTCCAATGACTTTTAGGGTTAAAATAGTAGACATATTATTCCAATCTAGTGTTTTGTGTCTTAGACACCGTTTGTCTAAGCGGCAACATTTACGTTTCTTAAAAACACATTGATATATGTGTTTGATTGCTACATACTAAAAAATTCTAAAACGTGGGTCCCATCATTTTGTTGAGGCAGGACCGTGATTTTGAAAAAGCAGTAAAATACTGCTTTTTGCAAGTTCAACCACATGTTGAACTTTCTAGAGATAACTGAGATGAAAATTTATCAGCTTATCATCTTTTTCTTTGTTGCTCTTCTCATCTATTCTTCGCATTCATTTCTTTTTAGTGCACACAGCAACCCTACAAGAAACCATTACTGCTAACAACAATTAAAGTGACGGCTACGTCTTTTTCTACAGGAAACCATTGAATTATGGGGAAAAAAGAGAAGGTAAGGGAAGGGGGCATGAAAGAGTTAGAAATGTAGGGCATTGCTGTTGTAAAGCCATTAATTGTCTATATAAAGACTCAAGTTTGGTCAATATTTGTAGCGGAACTCTTTTTCAATGGGTTTCAACATGTATACCATGACATTTTATTGGTTGTAATATTATTTTTTTATGTAATTTTTCATTAATATTAATATTAATGAAATTATTTTAGGTAATTATATCATAATATCAAATTGAATTATAATTTTTAACCAAACACATTAAATTATTTTTTATTCAACCTCAATTTTAATTATAGTTTTAACCAAACATATATTTTTCCAAATCAATCACAACTAAAAACACTTTTTATAAAACTATTTTTTTCAAACCACAACCACAACATCCACTACAATACCAAACACAATTTTACAATGAATCACTGACCCGGCCCTTTTAAGTTTTTGTTAAAATGAAGCATTTCTATCATTTGGATTATGGGGCTGGAGTACAATTTGAAAATTTTTTTAGCAATCTTCACAGAGGCAACTCCTTCACTATATAATAATCTTTCTCATCTCTCGACTTCTTATGAAGTTCTACATCCAGGGGCTCTCAAGGAATTGCATTAGATGAATTGTGAAACGCTACTGGTCTCTTTTTATCTAGAAGCAACTGCAGCTGTCATTTTAACCATTTTTATCTCTGACATTCCCTTGAATCCTTCTCTTCTAGATGAAGAAAATTATTAGCAGACGAGAGGGAGAGAGCAAAAGAGTGAAACAACAAGCTTCTCAAAATCTAACCAGGATAATGCTTTTTAAATGACATTTTTCCTCAAGTCAAATTGCTCTTACTTACATTGCCTAATAACCTAATAACACAGGGTGGTTACAGGGAACATATTCCACTAGATCAATTGATATTTTAGTAAAAAAAATTTGCTCATTGACTCAAGTGCATCACAGTCCAAAATCTTCTATTCTGGATTTCCCATATGAAATAGGGCACTGTTTATACAACAGTGAGGCATAAAAGAACCAGTTTCACAATAAAAGATATGTACATTTTCACAATTGTGGCATATAAAAACACGCTTCAACAAGTTTTACAACATAATCCTACTCCATGATTTACCAAGGGGTACGTGTAGCCAGGCACCAATTTTCGGTCATGTGTTTCAGAGGAAACATGGTATTGATTGCACATTCAAATCTCACTAGACCACGATCTTATATCTCATTAGGGTAGCAAAAAGAATCAGGATATGGTCACACTCACATCATACAGCTGCCTTCACTAGTGGCCATCTTGATCAACCAAAACTCACTCAAATAGGAAAACCTCTTGTATCACATATCCTAGTCATCAGTTCTTAAGAACTAACCTAGTTGATTCCAATTTGTTTTGGTTTCATTTTTACTACAATTTTAGTGGTAAGATTCAGAATTAAACACTGATGCCTTAAAAACTTATTGTCTAGATAGCATAACAGCAAAGAATTGCAAATCAGTAAAAAATAAAAGACGAAATTTCTTCCTTTGCTTCTTCAGTTTTGTCTTTAACAGTCAATAGAGATTTTTAATTGGACATACAGTTTGTTTATTCTTGTTTCATTCTGCTTCACTGGGAATGAATACAGAACAAGACCATAGTTTAAAAAGCTTGTGGATCTCAAATATCGCCTTTAGGAGGAATATAATTAGCCTAACAAATTTATATTGTTTAACATGAAAGATAAAAAAATTGCCCCGAGAAACAAACCTCAGTTTATGAAATATAATAGAAAAGGTTTCCAATTATGTTAATCAATTGGTCGAGATTAGGAGGGAAAAAAATCAATCAATTATGTTAATTTCTTTGTTTTTTTCCCATCTATGTTTTTCTTCTTCTTTTTTAAAATTTCAGTTCCATCTTGTAATATTAGATTTATTAACGATTTATTAAGGATTGAGCTTAATAAAATTTCAATTCCATCTTTTTAAAATTTCAATTGAGCTTAATATTTTTTTTCAATTTATTTTTTATTAGGTTATGTCAATCTCATGACCCGAATCACGAGTTTAACTTTGTTTACTCAAGTTTTTCTTCCTTTTCCTTATTGTTTATTTTTTCTCAATTTTATCAATCCTTCAATATTGATTTGATTCGAAATTAGAATTCTTGATTTGTTTTGGTTTGAATTCAATGAAATTATCCTCATCTCATAACTCGGGTCAAGAATTTGGTGGGTTAACTTGGATTGACTCGAGTTATTCTTTTATGCCTTTTTTTTAATAGAATTCTTAATTTCAATTTCATCATTCAACATTAGATTTATTGGGGACTGAACTTCATATTTTCTTTCCATATACTTTTTATGAGATCATCCCAGTTTCTTGACCCAAACCGCGGGTTTGACGAGTTAATTCGGTTCACTTGGGTTTTTTCACTTTTCTAATTGACTTTTTTTTCTTGATTTCATTCTTTAACATTGGGTTAATTGGGATTTAGGTTTCATGATTTGTCTTAGTTTGCTTTCTATGAGGTTATCATCATCTTTACGATGATGGATGATTGTCTGTAGGTCACTGGTTTGGCGGGTCAAACCGAGTTTACTAGAGTTTTTTTCCTGTTTTTTAATCATTTTTTTTCCAATTTCAGCTTTAAATACTAGGTTGATTGAGAATTGAACTTCATAATTTGTTTCAATTTTTTTTCCATTGGGTTATCCCGATGTAATGATTTAGATCGCGAGTTTGTTAGGTTAATCCAAGTTTACTCGGGTTATTTTTTTGTTCTATTTTTAATTGATTTTTTTTCAATTTCATCATTTAATATTGAGTTTGTTGGAAATTAAATTTCATAATTTGTTTTAATTTGTTTTTTCATGAGGTTATCATGTATCATGACACGATCAAAGAGTTAATGTCTTATCCCAAGTGTAGGAGTGTCAAAGTAATAAATAACCCGGCAAAACCGAAGTCTAACCATAAGGAGATGAACCATATAAATTATAAATAATAATAACAACAACAACAACAATATGATGATGATGGTGATGATGAGTTAAAGAGGACTCTGAGATGTAAGATTAATGTGAAGATTAAACAATGATAAAAACAAATATTAAGGTTAGAGGATTCACTAATAGTATTAAATATAAGCAAAGTATAAAATCTTTATAAATTATCAATATGATCATATTAATCATCTTATTTACGTAATACCATACTTATAAATTTTATCAAGTATTCATGATGCTAACTTATGTTGACAACAAATCAAGTTCCTCTCATAACAACGATGTCGGCCGAAGACTATGAAAGATTAAGTATTTGATGTACCAAGTGTTATACAACACAAATCTAGATTAACCATTTAACAAGCAATGTATTAAGAATTAATAAGATAAAAATGATAAGACATGTTAATAGCAAGTTGTCTAGGATATAAGCATTGAAGTTCATATTGAGTTTATTATACTTATCTTAACACCATTAGTGAAACCTTTCACCTTGACATGATAAACTTAGCTAAACATTATGAAGAAGAAAAATATAAATAAACAATATAAGAACATAAACATGATACAAGTTAACTAAGTATAGTAAAGGAAATGAAAAGCATAAACAAGAGATTAATGAAAGCAAAACTTAAGCATTACAAAAATATAAAGAAAGAGAGCAAGAATATGATCTTGATCTGAAAAGCAAGATGCCTAAATGAATGGTAAATGCCTCCTTTTATAGTCTAAAATTCAGAACTATTCATTTGGTAATTGATTATTGATGTAGTGGCCAACTATTGATTTAGTGGACTTGGTGGACAGCAGCACTCAAGCATTTTGGCTGGATGAAATGACATTGATTCAATCAAAATTTGGCAAAGTGCTTCTTAATAGTTGTTGGAAATCATCTCCTCTTTCCACCCATAATATTTCAGAGCATTTGGATCATTAGAGCTCGAGATATGGCTAAAATACCGAATAGTGCTTCTGGTGGATGTGGTGGACAGCCCTCAAGCTCTTGTCTGAATGAAATGTTATTGCTAACATTAGAATTGGAGCTGGTTGTCTTCATGAAAGTTATTGGAAATGGTCTTATCCTTTTCCACCCACCAAATTCGACATCATTTTTCCTTCTAGAACTCCAGCTATGGGTAAAATTCTGAACAGTGTTTAGGTTGGATTGCAGAACAGATTCTAACTTCTTTTTTGTGGCCAAACTTTGAATTTGAAAACGGCAGATTTGGGTCTTCCACTATTCATTAATGTTGTAAGCCTATTTCTTAACTTTCTGGCCATATAAATCAAACTAAAATCCAAGATCTATAGCTCCAGATATGACCTAATGACTGAACAGTGTTCCAATTTGAATTGAATCGGCATCTCCTTTCTAAGCTTAGCCTTTTTCTTGTCCTTTCATTTTCAATAGTTAATCACAACAATCAATCCTTTAAATTGTGAGATATGCCTGCATTTAAAATGAGCATTTACCATAAATTAAAACTATCTTATATTATCGTACTTGTTTTTATAAAACATGCTCTAATTAAAGAGTTATTGATACTTCAAGTGCAAAATGATAATATAAAACCTTGATAAAAAATGCACTTTTAAGTACAAATCATATCATGACTTGGCATGTGGATTAGCTAGTTAACCCAACTTGACCCGAATCAATCTAATATTTTGTTGTCTCAATATTATATATAAAAAATATAATATTAAATATTTATTATGAGACAAACCATATTTTTACTAGTCATTTGAGTTACTTTGGACTTGTTAAATCAATAAAGTGATATTAGATGAATCCCATATATTTTAAAATTATTTTTTACTTAAAAAAATTAATAATATCTAAATATATTAAATATGTTTTTATATTAAAAACAACTTGCAATATAACACGCAAGAAAATAATCTTATCATTATTGTATTTTAGTAAATAGTATGTTAGGGGGCTACAAGTTGAGGGAAGACTATACATGTTAGCTTTTGTCCTGTATGTTCTTCCATTGGTATTATTTAAAGTTTGGCACATAGATTTTTAACTTCGACCCAGAGTCGAGACTTGGACTTGGATCCTTCTTCTAGGTTGTAAGAACTTTTTGGACACAAAACTTCAATGTGAAAATAGGAATAATGGCTATGAATGTATGATATTTTAGTGTAGAGTAATTTTTAAAAATATTTATTTTAATTAAAATTATATTGATTTTCTTATATTAGTACATTAAAACTATTTTAAAATTTTAAAAATATTAATTTAATATTTTTTAAATAAGTGTTAATGCAAAAACAAACCATCACTGTAATTCTCAGAAAAACTGGTCCTTGTTTCACATCTAAACAAGTATCTGACTCCTATTTTCTCTAACCCGTGAACAATACGGAAGGAATTAAAATGCTCCCACTTGCATATTTAAATATAAGAATTGTTTATTTAAGATTGGTGAAAGAGATTTACGTGCTTATAATAATATGAATCAGCCACTACATAATAGACAGGATAGCCTTTTGAGCTGTCAAATTGCTCATAAAAAAATCATTCAAGAGGTTGTTGTTGATTTAAATGTAGAAAAGTGACAATGGCAGGATGACTTTGCCCCCCTTGGGAGGCCTATAGATAATAATTGTTCTTACCAAACAACATACAAGTTGCAAGCCAATCCTGGGCCTCATGGGGAGTTCTCAAACTTCAATCCCTCCAAAAAAAAATTGTTTCCTCACTGTTTTGTTCTTGTTTCTTTCAACTTCAAGTGCCCAGAACGTTTTGCGAAGAGGTTCATCTCTATCAGTAGAAGATGATTCAGACATCCTTACATCACCAGATAAAACATTCTCTTGTGGATTCTATGGGATGGGACAAAATGCTTATTGGTTCTCTATTTGGTTCACCAATTCCAAGGACAGGACTGTGGTTTGGATGGCCAACAGAGACAGACCTGCTAATGGCCGAGGTTCAAGAGTTTCTCTACGACGAGACGGTGCAATGGTCTTGACAGATGTTGATGGCTCCATCATATGGGAGACTAACACCACCTCCACTGATGTTGGAAGAGCAGAGCTTCTGGACACTGGTAACCTTGTTCTTAAAGACCCTGGTGGTAAGATTCTATGGCAAAGCTTTGATTTTCCTACTGATACACTTCTTCCAAACCAGTTATTTACAAAGAGGACAAAGCTGGTTGCTAGATTGCATAGCGGGTCTTATGCCTCTGGATATTTTAGTTTCTTTTTTGATAATGATAATGTGCTGAGGTTGATATATGATGGTCCTGATATTTCAAGCATATACTGGCCTAATCCTGATTTTGATGTGTTCGGAAATGGTAGAACAAATTATAATAGCAGCAGAACTGCAGTTTTTGATGAAATGGGCCATTTTATATCTAGTGATCAGCTCCAGTTCAGCGCTCCTGACACGGGTTTATTAAGGATCAAAAGGAGGCTGACAATGGACCATGATGGGAATCTCAGGCTTTATAGCCTGAACAATGAAACTGGATTGTGGGTGATATCATGGCAAGCTCTTTCTCAGCTTTGTAATGTTCATGGAATTTGTGGGATAAACTCGATTTGTGTAAATACACCAGACCCCAAGTGTTCATGCCCACCTGGCTATGAGATCACTGAGCCTGGTAATTGGAATAAAGGCTGCAAGCCTATGTTCAACAGCACTCTTTCACAGTCTCAGCAAGTGAAGTTTGTGCTGTTGCCCCATGTAGATTACTGGGGATTTGATCTTAATTACAGTGACTCCGCTACATTCCACTCCTGCATGAAGATCTGCTTGGAGGATTATCGGTGTAATGCATTTAGCTATAGGCTAGATGGGAGACGACTTTGCTTCACAAAAGGCGTGCTTTTCAATGGTTACCAGTCCCCAAGTTTTCCAGGCAATATATATCTGAGATTGCCAGTTAGTTTTGAGACATCTCAACTCGGTATTCTTAATGGCACTGACCTCATTTGCCAGTCTGCTGAATCAGAAACAACGATCGGTTCTCCTTCTATGTATAACTTCGACACTAAGAGGACGAGATGGGTTTATTTCTACTCATTTGCTTCTGCCATTGGACTTATTGAAATTCTCTTTGTAGTTTCAGGTTGGTGGTTTCTTTTCAGAAAGCGTGGTTCGCCAAATTTGGCGGAAGACGGATATCATCTGGTATTAAGTCCATTTAGGAGGTTTACTTACACTGAGCTCAAGAAGGCGACGAATAACTTCAAGGAAGAGCTGGGAAGGGGAGGTTCTGGAGCCGTGTATAAGGGCATTTTGACAGATGAAAGGGTTGTAGCTGTGAAGAGACTGGAAAACATGTACCAAGGGGAAGATGTATTTTGGGCAGAAGTGAGCACAATTGGAAAAATCAATCACATGAACCTGGTGAGAATGTGGGGATTCTGTTCAGAGGGCAAACACAGACTCCTAGTCTATGAGTACATGGAATATCAATCACTGGACAAGCATCTATTCTCCCCAACGTTTCTTGAATGGAAAGACAGGTTTAAAGCGGCCTTAGGTATAGCTAAGGGTTTGGCTTATCTTCATCACGAGTGTTTAGAATGGGTCATACATTGTGATGTGAAGCCAGGAAATATTCTTTTGGACAGTGAATTTGAACCTAAGATTGCAGATTTTGGGCTTGCCAAGTTGTCTCAGAGGGGTGATAATAGCTCCGACTTCTCTCAGATTCGAGGAACCAAGGGTTACATGGCTCCAGAGTGGGCTACAAATCTTCCTATCACTGCAAAAGTTGATGTTTATAGTTATGGAGTTGTGGTTCTAGAGATAGTGAAAGGAATCCCACTCTCAAATTGGGTCATAGAGGGCAGGGAAGAGCATGATGAATCAGATCTAACAAGGTTTGTCAGAGTGGTGAAAAGGAAAATTCAGTGCGGAGAGACCTCTTGGATAGAAGAAATAGTGGATCCAAGATTGAACGGTCAGTTTAGCAGGAGCCAGGCAACAACGATTGTTGAACTTGGCATGTCTTGTGTAGAGGAAGATAGAAACAAGAGACCAACAATGGATTCAGTAGTCCAAGCTCTATTAGAATGTCTAGATGAATCTTAAACCCAGCTTTTGGACAGTCGGTAATTGCTTCAAATAGTATATTGTTAAGTAGTTTCCTTTCGGAGTTTTAGCTCTAACGTAATTTTGTGCTTCTGTCATCGAATAACAGTCATGTTGTTAAAATTCTACCGTGCCATTTTCCCTACAGCATCACACTTGACATGATTTAGTGCTTCGGATGTAAAAATTGTTTGGTCAATATGCGTTGTCATGCATAGGCGATTGGCCATTAGGGACTGACGCATGCCTTCAGGTTTTGAACTAACACGAGGTTTGCAAACTAGCTCACTAGTTTTCTACACCACAAATTACTATGATTGCCTGTTAAATTTGAAAATGTCTCAACCGGAAATAAACAAAATGGTTTAGTACTCACTGACGGAGTGCGGACTGGTGCTTACTTGAGGCAACCATGGCTCTACAGCCTGTTTGTTTCGTGGTTGTTTTTATTTTTGAAGCAAACCATATGAAATAATTGTTTGGTAATTAAAACATCATTTACTATTTATGGGCCTGATTAGTACTTAAAAATATATTTTTATCAAGATTTTATATAATTATTTTGCACTTAAAGTATCAATAACTCCTTAACTAGAGCATGTTTTATAATAATAAGTCTGATAATATAAGATACCTTTAATTTATGATAAATAAAATTATAAATTATAAAACAAATTAACTCGAGTCAGACCAAGTTAACTCACTAAACTTGTGACCCGAGTCATGAGATGAGAATAGTCTCATTGAATTCAAACTAAAACAAATTAAAAAGCCTAATTCCAAATCAACTCAATATTGAAGGATAAAATTGAAAAACAAATCAAGAAAAAGGAAGAAAAACTCAATTAAACCGAGTCAAACTCGTGGTCCGAATTATAAGACTGACATAACCTCATAAAAAATAAATTGAAAAAAACTATGAAGCTCAATCCCAAATAAATCTAATGTTACTGGACTGAATTGAAATTTGACAAAATAGAAAGAAGAAAAACATAGATGGGGAAAAAACAAAGAAATGGAAAAGAAAATAATATTCAAGTAAATAGTGTTTTGTGAGGAGATATACACTGCAATCCCTTCATATTTTTTTTTTTGTTAACTTTTGATTCATGAAAAAAATCATAAATATATTTATTTAGAAATGAATTTGAATTTGAATTTAAATAAAAATTTGTTATGAAAGCAAGTTAAAATTTTCAACTTATGAATTC
>Ga0325403_1007269_pt1 | contig 10577 bp, 1 predicted proteins | sample PopdelMetagenome_19_FD_205665 | JGI IMG/M metagenome (GOLD analysis project Ga0325403, IMG submission 205665) | Populus deltoides microbial communities from Bellville, Georgia, United States - Xylem-PdKOR-R4 | ecosystem: Host-associated > Plants > Phyllosphere > Stem > Wood/Secondary xylem...
AGATTTTTTGCCATCATGTAATCCATATCCTGATCAACGCTCATCATGGCTTTGAAGTTGTTGAAATACTCTGTTGGCAAAGGACCACTCAGGTTGTTGTTGGAGAGGTCAAATATCTGTAATTTAGAAAAAGATTCCTTGACAGTTGGACCCTTCAAAGAACCATGGAGTTTATTTGACCTTAGAATAACAACCTCCAACTTTGGAAGCGTTTCTAAAAAGGAAGGGAATGTGTCATCAATCATGTTGTTACCGAGATCCAGAAATTCTAAATTCACACAATTGATGATGGATGGTGGTATGACCCCTTTCAATTTGTTGCCATTGAAGTTGAGATAACTCAAATCGTTACCCTCTGAATAGATTGAAGGGATATTCCGTGGAGATTGTTGGCTCCAAGATGCAACACTGAGAGTCCATCACTGAAGTTTCCCAAGCACTGTGGGATGAATCCACTAAAGCCATTGTTGGACAAGTCTAGAATCTCTAGGAACTTCAGCTCACAAATGACGGAAGAGATGTTCCCGGTCAGTTTACCATTGGAGGAAAGCATAAGAGCTTTCAAATTTTCATTCTTGAAAACAGAAGGTGGAATCTGGCCATACAACCTATTATGACTGAAATCAATATATTGTAATGAATTACAAAGGAACGGACTTATCTGGCCATACAGTAGGTTATTGTGAAGAAGAAGAGCCTGCAAAGAAGGCATAGAAAACAAAGAGGATGGAATCTGACCATCAAACCTGTTGTTTGAGAGGTACAACCAAATGAGTTGTGTGAGGTTATCAAAATAATCTGGAATTTTTCCAGAAAAATTATTGAAAGAAAGTGTCAAGGAATATAGCTTCATAAGGTTTCCAAGTGAGGATGAAATCTGACCATCAAAATTGTTGTTTGATAGGTCCAACCAAGTGAGTTGTGTGAGGTTAGAAAAACCATCCGGAATTTTACCAGAAAAATTATTGAAAGAAAATGTCAAGGAATATAGCTTCTTAAGGTTTCCAAGTGAGGATGGAATCTGACCATCAAACTTGTTATTTGAGAGGTCCAACCAAGTGAGTTGTGTGAGGTTAAAAAAACCATCCGGAATTTTACCTGAAAAATTATTGAAAGAAAGTGTCAAGGAATATAGCTTCTTAAGGTTTCGAAGTGAGGATGGAATCTGACCATCAAACTTGTTGTTTGAGAGGTCCAACCAAGTGAGGTGTGTGAGGTTAGAAAAACTATCTAGAATTTTACCTGAAAAATTATTGAAAGAAAGTGTCAAGGAATATAGCTTCTTAAGGTTTCCAAGTGAGGATGAAATCTGACCATCAAACTTGTTGTTCGAGAGGTCCAACCAAGTGAGGTTAAAAAAGCCATCTGGAATTTTACCAGAAAAATTATTGAAAGAAAGTGTCAAGGAATATAGCTTCTTAAGGTTTCCAAGTGAGGATGGAATCTGACCATCAAACTTGTTGTTTGAGAGGTCCAACCAAGTGAGCTGTGTGAGGTTAAAAAAACCATCCAGAATTTTACCTGAAAAATTATTGAAAGAAAGTGTCAAGGAATATAGCTTCTTAAGGTTTCCAAGTGAGGATGGAATCTGACCATCAAACCTGTTGTTTGAGAGGTCCAACCAAGTGAGTTGTGTGAGGTTAGTAAAATAATCCGGAATTTTACCTGAAAAATTATTGGAAGAAAGTGTAAAAAAATCTAGCTTATTAAGGTTTCTAAGTGATGATGGAATCTGACCTTCAAACCTGTTGTTTGAGAGGTCCAACCAAGCAAGTTGAGTGAGGTTAGAATACTCATTCAGAATTTTGCTAGTAAAATTATTGGCTGAGAGAAGCAAGTGACTGAGCTGCTTAAGGTTTATAAGTGAGACTGGGAGATGACCTTGAAAACTGTTATGTGAGAGGTCCAACCACGACAATTGCGTTTGATTAGCAAAAACATCAGGAATTGAACCAGTAAAACTATTGTTTCCAAGATCCAAGTACTCGAGTTGCTTAAGTTTTCCCAATGAGAAAGGGATTTGACCACCCAACTGGTTATCTGCAAGGCCCAACTCAATGAGTTGCGTGAGGTTACCAAGTAGACCGAGATTCGAGCCAACAAAATTGCACCCATCAAGATACATCATTTCCACAGACTTCAGATAACTGATTGAATCTGGTTCCAAATGTATTGAGATCCGCGTATGTGACAGATCCAAATGCGAAAGAGCATTGCTTAAATTGTATGGCGGAAAAGAGCCAGTGAGTTCTTCGTTGGTCCTTAAATCGAGCGATTGAAGGTTTGCTCGGCGAAAGAAATTATCAGGGAGTTCCCCTTTCAATCCACAACGCCAGAGTTGGAGAGATGACAAAGAAGAAGACAAGTTCATCAAGGAACTGGGTGCCACCAAAGACATGTTCACTCCACCCAAGCAGAGTTCTCTCAGCTGGGTGAGGTTTTGAGCAAGCTTGTTGAAAGAAATCGGTTCCAGCATCAGCTCCTCAGAGTTGGAAGAGAGATCAAGTGACACCAATCTGGATAAATGGGAGATTTCTGGGGGAACTTGGCCTGCAAAATTCGATGAATTTAGATTTAAATGCGTCAAATGCAAGAACTGACCAAAGGAAGATGAAATGACAGAGCGATTGAAGTCATTGCGAGAGAGATCGAGCTTCTGAAGATGATGAAGGGAGAAGAGAGTGCTGTTAGAATGGAGGGTGCCATAAAGCATGCTGCAACCAAGGTCTAGGCCAATTACATGGCCAGTTTTCATGTTGCATGTCACGCCATCCCAAGTGCAGCAATCTGTACCCTCTTTCCACAGCACTTTCTCGGGTGGATAACATGGAAATGTAGATGGAGAAGAAGGCACGGGAAAGGAATTTTTGAATTGGAGCAAAGCCAGGCTCTGGTCACTGGGGCATAATTGTACTGAAGAGGAGAAATTGGAAGAAGAATGAGCTGGTTGGGAGTGCGAATGGAAGAGAAGGAGGCAGAGAAATTGAGCGAGCAACAATGAAGATCCCATCATTCCCTAAAAGTGCTATTCTTGGAGATTGATGGGAGACTTCTATTAGAATGTAGTGTATATATAGAGACTTCCGGAATGCAGAATTTCCGGCCCCTTTCCTCGTTGTTTCTAAAATTATTTAAAAAAGAAATCATATAAATATATCATCAAAATATATACTGATGGGATAACAAAAGTCTAGCCAGAATAAAATTGAAAGCAAATTCCTTCACTGCTGCAAAACAGACTAAAAACGAAATGGAATTTGAAAGGTTGCAGTATGGAAACCAATAGCAAAAATAGACTGGCCAACAAAGTTTGCACTGATAAGTTGCCATTGTTATTCGGAAACTACAATATTTGGATTAAAGAAAAAAATAAAAAATAAATAAAAAATAAATTCATAAATAGCAATTGAAAATTCATAAAATTAAGTCCTTTTTTTGTTGTTGAATAGTGAAATGGATATTCATTTTGTCGCGTAAAATATAACACTTCTATAGTAGATATGCTAAGTCATTATTCTAAATTTAAATTATATTAAATACATGATTTTTTGTATCTCAATAAAGACATGCAATGAACATAAGGTTTTATACCAATAAATGACCAAGAATAACCTTTATTTATATAGTAAATTTTGGTATCCAATAATAACTAACAAGAAAATAATAGTTGACTCGTGTACATAAGCATAAGATTGAGCTGAGCAAGAGAAGAATTTCTAATTGCCTCTCCTACTCGTGAGACAATGCATGTATTCTCTGAACCTTTAACTCTAACAATATTTTTTTTTTGTCCTTTAAATTCAAACTGTAATCTAATTGCCTCTTCTACGCGCGAGGCAATACATGTACTTTATGAACCTTTTATCTCTAACAATAATCTTTTTTTGCCCTTAAATTGAAATTTTAATTTTTTAAATACTTGAAATTAATTTTTAAACAATCACAAAATCCTAACAACTCTTTTATTTTAAAACTTTTTTTAAATAGTTTTAACTCTTTAATTTCCTAACAGCTCTTTTATTTTTTAAATTATTATAACAACTCTTTAATTTTTTAATTTATTTCTTGACTAACTGGTACATGCTAGCTGTATATACCATGCATTTAATTTTACAATCAAGGTATACTGAAAACATCATAGTATTTTTTTTGTGTTTGTAAAGTTTGCTGGTATTTTCTTTCGATCTTGGTCTAGTTATTCATGTAATCCTTGTTTTAGAGAAGAAATTTGTTGAATCATGAAGAATGACCTTGGATAGAGAAAAATTTTCTTAAGGACATTCTTCGTATAGGCCTCAGATTTTATTTTGTTTCTGTTTTTCATTGGATTTTCTTACAAAAGGTGGAATACTTGGTTTTTTTTTTTGTTTTAGAAATGAGATTTTTGAATTTATACTTAACCAGAAAAAAATGTTTGGCCACCCAGATGATTGTAAGATGGAAGACTTGTCAGTATGGCTTTCCCTAGTCTTCTCTGCAAATACAACGCAACTTGACTTGATATTCATGGATAGTAAAGTTATGTAGGTCCAGTATTTAATTCCATCAATATTGACTGGACCATAATGAATTAACTAGGAGCCCCTTGCACATATTTCCACGTTAGACTTGTCTGAATTGGGCACCACTAGACTTGGTGCATTGAATTTCTAGGATGAGCCACCTCAATTATGTTTATTATTTTCAAAGCTATTCATATTTCACCACTCGTTTCTAGCTATGTTTATTATTTTTCAGGATTTGATTTCGATACTTGTCAATATTACAAAGTATTTGAAATTGCAGTTGCAATATGTCTTTGAAAAATTCTAATTTTTTTTAGTTTTAAATTATAATATATTTTTTTTATTTTTGTATCGTTTTGATGTGATGATGTCAAAAATAAAATTTAAAAAATATATATTATTAGATGTATTTCCAAACGAAAAATAATTTAAAAAACAACATCTACTGCACTTCTAAACAGGAACTATGCATACATCTAGAGAAATTGGTAACTATACAGTCTAGAGAAAAATATCAATCAATCCCTAAAATCATAAAGAAATTCGAGAATATAAAAGCTCTATCTCGAAACATAAATGGAAGAACCGTTTAATCTAAGTCCATGTCATATGTTATTAGTTGATAAATAGTTTACAAATTATTGGATGGCCCAAAAATGTTGGAATTCCATTTTGAGTCCAAAACCGTGTGTGTATTACAAAGAAAGAGAAAATGAAAGTCATTTTTGTTGGGTTTCGTGAAGCACTGTCAAAGAACTAATTCAACTCAAAAGGTTAAGCTATCAGGTGAGGTCCCAAGATATTATTTATATTATTCTCTAACACACCCCCTCAAGTGAAAGCTCTTGGAGCTTAAAACTTGCATAGACGCACATTACCTTGTACTTAATTTTTATCAAATAAATGGGGATGCTGAAATTCGAACTTGTGACCGCTTGGTCATCAACCCTCTGATACCATGTCAAAGAACCAATTCAACCTAAAAGCTTAAGTTATTAGGTGATGTCCCAAGATATGATTTATATTATTCTCTAACAAACACAAACATACAGTGAAAATAGTAAATTTGAATTTTTTTTCATGAGTCCCGAGAATCTTGTTAAAACGATTTAGAGTTGTTTAAGATTTATGCGAAGATTACATGAAGATTTGAACTTTATTTTGACTTTGAATATATGCTTCAAGGTTGGGTTGTCGCAAACCATAAGTCTTCCAATTGTTTGGCCTTTAAAGGTAATCCACACGAATCACCTGTAAAAAATCTCATAAACCTTTTTAGAAGAAAGGGATTGTTATACCTTAAAGTAATAGCTCTTTTTTTTTGTAGGTATTTCAATATTGTACTCTACTCACCTTTTTCACCATCCACGTGAAATAAGAGGCATATCTTTCTATTTATAAGGAAACCTTAAAACCTTATAAATTATAAAATATCAATTTGCTCCTTATATATATATATATATATATATATTATTTTAGGCTAATTTTAGAAATTTATTCAATTAAGTCCCTACTTGATTTTTTTAGGTCTAGAATTGTAATTCCCTGTATATTAGTTTAGTCAATTCAATATATAAGTTATCTGACAAACATCTACATATTAGTCAATTCAATGTACAAGTTATCTGACAAACATCTACATATTAGTTCTAAGTATCTCTCATACTTCAGTTTATGAGAACAATTGTTTCCTTTTATAAAGAAAAGAACATCATATATATCAATCTCAACAACTCTAATTAATGTCTAGTCTTAATATAGCATTGACCAGGAATAATGGTTTGATGTAATAAGAATCTCATAATTATAACAACCGTATAATTTTCTTTGCAAAATATTTTTTTTCTAAGGACTTTATCTTTATTATAGATTCATTAATCAAATATTTGATGAATATTAAAGATAAATAAGCATTTATTAATAAATTAAATATATATATACATGAACAAAGTCAATACCACATATAACCAATTGATTGATTACAGGTCATATGTACACCCACGGTTATAATTTTTCTAGGTTATTAAAATATAAGAAATTTAACCGATAGTAAAATGGGTTAAATTAAATTAAAGAAACCTAAATCAAGATAAAAATGGTGAAATTAATGAAATGAAAAGTGAATATAGTGCTAAATTGTTAGAAAGAAAAATTTATAGGGACAAAATAAATACATAAGACCAAGATGGGTCAATGTTCAAATAACAGAAGCTTAGGGGTTTATGTACAAATGATAAAATGACCCCTAGGGTTTAGAGGATTAATGTATATGTTTTATAAAAGGGTTAAACAAGAAAATTTGGATTGTTTTTTCATAAAAATCACCTACTGACCAATTTAGCTCTATTAAGCATAACGCTCAATCCAACCATCAGATCAAACTAAACATTTATGAGAGGCTCCTTCACATATAGTTTCATATACAATTAAAATTTTAGAGTGATCAGAGTTCAGCAAGGTTGTCAAATAATGTGGAGAATTAGACTGAAAAATAGCATGAAAATCATTAATGGCAGTTTTGTAAATATGCTTGATCAGCTGGAAAATTGCAGTAGCTCTCTTCTTCATTAAACCACGGCTAGACAGAAAAATAGGAGGAGAAAAAACAGAGAAAAGAGAGCTTGGAAGAGAAAGAGAGAAAAAGGCAAGGTGGAACCCAACAATTGTGTTAGGAAAAGTGTTTTTAGCTAGAAATCAACAAGAAACAAGAGAGAAAAGAAGGAACAAGGGAACTTAGGAGACAAAAAGAAGACATATGGATGACAAAAATTCCAACAACTATAACTCCACCGTTGGATCAGAACAATATTTGAATATGTTGTTCTCCTCCATGTCTTGTACATTGTCACCAGAGGAATCGTCTATATCAGTCCCCGTGTGAGAGATATCACAGGAGGAAACTTTCTGCGAAAATACACTTCTGGACATTCTCAGTCGTCAACCATTTTCTCCACCGTTCACCGTTGGATCGAGCTATAATTTGGATATCATGTTCATCCTGATTCTATCTATATTCTGAATGGTGGAGATCAAAACCAACCACTCCGAACAGAAGTTGTACTTCTTGCACAATAAGTCTACAAGTTTTAGGTCAGTTCAGTTAAACCTATGATTCTGGAAATTTTATCGTTGGATGGAGTTGATATTTGGATATGTTATACTTTTAATAATGAATTATAACTTGACCGTATGGATTGTTGTAATATTATTCGTTTGTTATTTATGAGTGATTGAAATTGTTGCCAAAATTAGTTTTGTGTGAGCTGAAACAACCCCAAAATTAAAAGGATATGGAGCAATAAAGAGACTTAATTTTTAAGAGACTTTAGGGTTTCTGTGACAGCCCTGAACATCTATGCTTGGAAGAGGGGGGTAAATACCTCTCCAATTTTTATTTTTTTAATGTCTCTAAGAAACTAAAGCAAGGCTATTGTGACAGCCCTACTAATGGGTGTTAAGGGGCTGATTTGGACAGCCCCAAGAACAAAAACTTATGGGAAATTAGAGTCTCATATAAAGTGATTACAGTGAGGTAAGTTTGGGTTAAGAAATTAGCTTGGAAAAGTTTGCACGGTTCGAGTTAACGGATAACTATGTGAACACGAAATAATGATCTAATTTGGATATGGAAATCTTGCATGAAATCATATAATGATGCTTGCTAGATTATAAAAAAACTTTGAAAAGGGCAATGAATGATATTAAATATTGATCTTCTGTGGAGCAGGAGAGGCATCAATTGTGGGACCTCAAGCTAGCAGAACGAGACCACTAAGAGGAACAACTAGGTGTTTACCACCTCACCTCTTTATATTTTGAAGAATTTAATACATTCTAAAATTTTATTTTTTTATGCTACATGTTGATTTATGATAGTAAAGGATGAGAAATTTGACAGTGGAAACAAGATTAAATATGACGGCTGGTGTCGTGAGTGTTGCCGGGAAAAACATTGTATAAGGTAATAGTGGTTGTTATCCTAATTTCTAAGGATAACTCGGATTGATATTAAAAGTCAGCCACATGAGTGGGGGCAAGGAAAGTTAGCCGACCATATAAAGAGCAAAGAGAAAAGGGGGGAATTTGTGGTTTTCCTTAATGAATTTATTAAAATAGGTTGTTTTCTTTATGTGAATGTGTATGTGAATTGAATGAAATTAGCATGAAAGAATGAGGGAACTCTTTGTTCCTTAAGGCCATGCTTTCGGTCAATTATGTATCAAAGAGAGAGGATGTTTAATTTGACATATTTAGCTTAATGACGTGTGTTTAATTGTGTCAAAATGAGGAAACAATGCATGTTGAAATGTCAAGGATTGTGTTTAGAAAAATACTGTTTGGAAAGTTCGTAAAATTGATAAGAATGTTCTATTTTGATGTTAAGAGGGAAGATTGAAATAAATAGGATAAACTGGCTCTTAAAAAGATATTTTTGACACTCTTATATGATATGTGATATTGCTAGGGGTTGAGATAAAAGAGAAAAAGTTAAATTGTAGATGTTGTGTGTAAATGAAAAGGTTGATAAATCTATACAGATTTGTCTAATAACTTTTGGAGAGAATTCGAGTAGGAGAATGAGGAAATTAAGATCCGGTTCCTGCATAGTAATTGTATTTTTGGATATTGACTAACTAAGGAAACTAAGGTTTTTCCACATTAGAGTTTTAATGTAAACAAAAATTATGTTCATAGTGTGGTTCTTGATTGTTTCCACTTTTTAATTTGATTTCTCTCATTTTAACATGTGGTTCTATTTGTTTCCACATTAGAGTTTTAATGCAAAGAGAAAAGATTTTGTGACATGTGGTTTATGATTATAGTTTATACAAATGTCTTGGTACATATCATGAAACAAGGTTTGATCCTAATTATAGAGATTGTGTAAATTTTTCATTAAAAAAGTAGAGAAAGCTTGAAATAATTGAGTTTTGTTTTTGGAAATTGCAATTACTAATTCAAGGTGTGTGTATTTTTGATTCTATGAGAATTTGTATGAAAGTCTTTCATTCACTTCTCTTCAATAAAAGTTTTATTTTTCAAGAATTTATCCTAATTTTTTGTCTAATTCTTTTTCTGACTATTGATTTAACCTCTAATAAAATAGATATTTGTTGGTTATATTACATCTTTTCAACAAGTTTAGAAATGACTATAACAACCCTGATGCTCCAATAGAGAGAATTACCTATGATTGACTTAAGGAAAATTTCCAAACCAAAAATTAAAAAAAAAAAATTCATGTTATTATGTTCAAATTTATGCATTCCCTTATTCATAATGTAGATTAAATGAACATAAATAGTTATACCAGAGGTTCCCTTATTCATATGAACATATACTCTAGGAGAAATGTTTTTATGCAATATTAACAATTTTATAATTATTTTTTTAGTGTTAAAATATTTTCGTTTATGATCATTCCTATTATCTATATATATCAAGAAAGATATGTGGACTAATAAGGCTATTATGAAATATTTACTTACAAATAGGCAAGCTATTCTATTCTAGTTCATAATTTCTCTTGTTATATGATTGGTCCAAGGGACACACCAGATATTTTAGTTGTGCCTATATCACTCATTATAGGAACTAGGCACAAGCTTTCTCCATCCAATTCTCATTAATGGAGTGTGGTTCGTTCAAAAACTTCATACCTCTTTATTTATCGCTGAGATGTGTGGATTTTTCAAAACTTCATGGACATAAAAAAGAGAGAACACCACGGATTGTTTTATGATAAACAAATGCATTTTATAAGTTCATTGTTATGGATAACTCTTATAAAATATTGGACCTATGACGTACGAGACTTAAATTCTAGATGTAGATGCATGCTATATAGTTGATTTTCATCCTTTAAAGACTACAAGTATCAAGGGAGCATCCATTGACAAAAAGATTACACTAAGATTATCATCACATGGCTTTGACGTAACCAAGAGATCAAAAAAATTTGAGAATAATCAGACATTCACAACAAATGATGAAGAATTTCTTACAAATTTAAGGATTAGTAATTTGTTTTATAAATTGAATGGATTTAGTCTTATATATACACAAAAGCAT
>Ga0325403_1007270_pt1 | contig 10577 bp, 5 predicted proteins | sample PopdelMetagenome_19_FD_205665 | JGI IMG/M metagenome (GOLD analysis project Ga0325403, IMG submission 205665) | Populus deltoides microbial communities from Bellville, Georgia, United States - Xylem-PdKOR-R4 | ecosystem: Host-associated > Plants > Phyllosphere > Stem > Wood/Secondary xylem...
TTTTAAAAATTATTTTTTGTTTTTTATGAATTAATAAAATTTATAGAGTTGCAAATTCCCCCTCTTCTTTCTCTCTTCTTTTCTTCAGCTTTTTTATTCTTTTTTAAACTTTTCAAGATTCAACTCTTTTTTTTTTCTTTCTTCTTAGCTTCTTCTTTCTCTCTCTACTTCTTTTTTTAATTTTTACATTGTTATGCATCAACTTTGATCCTAGAGTAAGCCCTTTAGTTGTTCCTACAACTATATCAAAAAGCTTTGTTTAAATTCCTAAAATTCATCAAAGCTAAAACCTTAGTATTTATGGAAAGCTCTTATCAATAGTAATGTAGAAAAGAAAAATAGCAATACAAGATCCTTAGCGTGACCTAAGAAAAAACAAAATAAAAATTCTTTACACCCTAGCTAAAGCCCTTAAGCATCCCATAAAAGAAAAAAAAAAAACTAGCCATCATTCATCTTCTCGACCAATAGACCAGTTAACATCAGCACACCCATTAGCCACCATGGTAGCCAATCCTTTCACACAGCCACGCAACCACCAACAAACAGCCGCCACGTTGGAGATAACCTCATACCTCTAGATCCATCAACAACAACCCTTGATTCAATCTCTTTAGGTTATAGTCACATCCACCAACCAACAACAACAACCCTATTTTTTTAGCTACAATCCAAATGAAAAAATCACATGGTAACCCAACAACAATCCACTTTGTTAATTTGTTAATAATAGTTGATATAAGAAGAAGAATGACAGCAGACAGGAAGAGAAGCTACCAGCATTGGCATGAAATGTTAGTTGTGACAGTTAGAAAGGCAGTTAGTAGTTAATCATGTGTTAAATAAGCTAGAGTTAGTTAGTAGTTAGTCTTTAGCTGGAAAGGAAGTTAGTTAGTTAGTGAAGAGATCTTGTCTCAATAAAGAGTCTTGTATTTATTAAATTGTAAGCAATAACAGTGAAATCATTTATGTAACCTATAGAATTCCTAATTATTCTATCTCTCAACCTCATTTCTTATATTGTTAAGGGAGACCTTAACAAATTGGTATTAGAGTCACTTTCCAGGATCAAAAGAAGGTTACATTTATTCTTAGATAATCAATAATGGTGGAAAACAACAAAATGAATGGCAGGCAAGTGGAAGAGCAGATACAAGTTCTTCATAAAAAATTACAATGATTTATGATGGAGAGTAAGAGACAATGGTGGAAGCATACTAAATGGAATGAGCATCTCAATACACAAATGAAAACCTTGATGGTTACAATTAAGACTTTTCATAAGCGGTCAAGCACAAGAGAAATAAGCAAAGAGTCACTCTAATTCAGGAGCAACAACACCATAACCAAAAGGAAATTATAGGATATAATAAAGGTCATAAGAATGCGTACAATTATCCCTACCTATGGTGGAACTGACTACATTTCATATAGACAATCCACGAGGGTGGATAAAAAATATAGAAGATTTTTTAAACTACATTTCACTCCAATTCACCAATGGATTAAGATTGTTTCACTATATTTGGAAGACACATAAAAAGTATGGTATGAAGAGTTCTTACTAAGAGACCATGACTTAGCCAATTAGAAAGAATTTATACGAGCTGTTTGTATGAGATTTGGTAGTAAAAAGGATGTGGTGGAAGAATTCATTAGGTTAGTATAGAAAAAAAAGTGGATGAGTGTGTTGAAAGGTTTAAGGAACTCAATTCTCTGATGAGTACCTTGAATTGCACTATATCTCAAGTTTTGTTAGTGGCCTAAAAAATGATATCAAACCAACATTGAAGATATTAAAGCCTAGAACACTAATATAAGTAATTAACCAATTAAAGTGGAAAGGAGAATATAATTATAGTTAAGAAGAAAAGAATGGTATAAAAAATAACTTATTCTTTAAACAATAGAAGATCACTAGGTAACATACCCTTTAAAACTTCTAGCAATGCAAAAACTAATTTATCATTTAGGGAAAAACTTATGCCTGAGTCATTATATGAACAAAAAAGAATGTTAGGTCAATGTTTTAGATATGGGGAAAGGTTTATACCAAGCCATCAATATAAAAAAAAACTTGAATATGATGGAAGGTGAAGAAGAAGAAGATGATGATGAAGAAAGAGGAGGAGAAGAATATTTTTTAGAAGTAAATAAGGGAGTTAACAATGGAATTATGGATGAGGAGGATTAAGATGAAAGTTGTGGGTTATCCCTTAATACATTAGCTGAAAGTTATATGTCTAATACAATAAGAATAAAAGGTAGTTGTCAAAACAAGAATCTCATTATTCTTATAGATAGTTGTAGCACTCATAGTTTTATCGATGAACATGTGGTAAAAGAGATCAAAACTGCCATAAAAAGAACTATTGTACTAGTAGAAACTATAGCCAATAACAATGTCTTAAGGTGTAATGTTTTATGTTTAAAATTTATATGGTTGATGCAAGGACATAAATTTCATATGGATATGAGAGTGTTGAAGTTAGGGAGGTGTGATACGGTGTTAGGAGTGGATTGGTTGATTACTCACCAATCCTAATTGACTTTATTAATTTGAAGTTGTCATTTAGAAGGAAAAAAAATAAGGATGATTGAACTAAAAAGAATTTATAGATAATTTTTACATCAAAGATATAAAAGAATTTGAAAGAGGTAATATGTGGCTTTGTTGGTCAGGTTTTCTCAATGGAAATTGAAGGAGGACTAGGGAAAAAGAAAATGAATTCTAAGGTTAGGGCTTTGTTAAATGAATTTGAATAAATTTTTGATGAATCAAAGTAATCACCTCTAGTAATAACCTTGGATCATAGAATTCCTTTGATTCCAAGTGTTAAACCAATAAACATCAACCCCTATAGAAGTTTTTATGTCCATAAGGAGGGATAGAAAGAATGGTGAAGGAAAGGTTGCTTAATAGGGTGATTCAATATATCACCAATCATTTTGTTTCTCTAGTACTACTAGTTAAAAAAAACAATAATTAGATATTTTATATTAATTATAGGCAGTTGATAATTAAAAACAAGTTTTTAATATCTCTGACTGACAATCTAATGAATGAGTTATATGGATCATAATCTTCTCTAAACTAAGGTATGGATATCACCAAGTAAGGATGCATGCAAATGACATTGAGAAGACAACATTTAAAACTCAACATGGATATTATAAGTTCAAAGTGATCACTCTTTCTTTTTTCCACTTTGGTAGGTCACCCATTATAATGAGACCATTATTTTTTCTGGTTAGGCCACCCATTACAATGAAACCATTCTCTGTGTTTTGTTTTACCTGGGTAGGTCACCCATTACAATGAGACCATTCTTCCACCTAGGTAGGTCACCCATTACAATAAGACCACTCTTTCATCTTCCACTTGGGGAGGCCATCCATTACAATGAGACTGTTTTTTCATTTTTTTTCCTTTTTTCTATCTGGGTAGGTCACCCATTACATTGAGACCACTTTTAAAACCTTCACATTTTTTTTCATTTGGGTAGGTCACTCATTACAATGAGACCACTTTTCACACAGACTTTGGTTCTGGTTAAAGAGAATCGCTAGAAGGAATCTTAGGTTAGCCCAACCACACACAAATTCTAGCTTTGATTGAAGGGAGTCACCATATGGGATTTCAGGATGACTAAGCTACATACCGACTTTGGTTCTGGTAAAAAGGGATTGTCAGATGGAATCTCAGGTTAACCGAGCCGCCAATGTTATCTTAGTTTGGAAAAAAAATGAGAAAAACCCTACCACTAGGAAATTCTCAAAAGAAAAAAAAAGGTTCAAACCCTGCTATCAGGAAGAACAATTTTAGGTTTTGGTTAAAGGAAATCTCCAGATGAGATTTCAGGTTAACCCAACCGAAGACAGAATTCAAAGGATCGCCAGATCAGGATCTTAAGATGACCAAGTTGCACATAGTTTTGATCATTAGTTTCAGGTTGAAAAGGATTGATATAAAGATAGAGTTTCAGATCAACCAAACTTTGAGAAGATCAATTCAGTCTTGTTTATCTTTACAAAACTTACTGCGCAAATCTTTGCTCTGTAAGCATTATAAAGAGGGGGACAACTATCATAACCCATTTTTAGGTTATTCCTAAATTCATTTTTTTTCTAACCTTAGAAAAGAAAACTAAACTAAACTAAAACAGTGTCGTTTTGAATGACACTATTCTACTTCTTCCCCTGCACACACAAAAGCAAGGGAAGAAGAGATTTTATCCCCTGTATTTCCCCGCTCCCCCTCTCTCCCACTTGCACAAATCCTAACATAGTCCACGCCCCTCATCTACCACCATGATGAAGATTGGACAGGGAAGCCATACCCTGCGGCCGGCTGAGGGGACTACACAAAGATGCCTCAAGCACCCTACCCTGGATTGGACAGAGGCAAGGTAGCTCATCTCTCCTCCTACCTATAAATACGAGGGAAGAAAGCAGAACAAAGAGGGAAAATTTTTGAAGAATGAACTAAAGATTTACGAGAACTAGAGAAAAAAAAAGAAAGAAGAGGGAAGGAAATAACAAGGGAAAGCCGGGAAAGATTTGAAAATAGGGAGGAGTTTGTTTTAAAATAGAGGGAGAACAACCATTACATCGCAGCAGCTGCCACCATTACTCTCCATCACCACCTAAATCACTAGTGCCACCAAAAACCGCCATTATGATCCACCAAGAATAAGAGCACCACCACGAAGCCACTATAGAGATTGGAGAAACCTTGTTGACAGAGGGAAAAGAACGAGGAAGAAGAAACAGAGAGAAGTAGGAAAGAAAAGGAGAATAACCATCGTGAACCATATGTCGTCCACATAGCCACCACCAGCTGCCACTATCCTCCCAGTTGTCAACAATAACACCTTCACCGTAAGAAACAAAAGAAACAGAGAAGTAGAGGGGACAGAAACAAAAAGAAGAAGCAACACAAAATAGAAGAAAGAAAAGAAGGAGTTGTCTACCACTTCCAGCAACACCACCAACGACGATAGCCACCGTAGGTCAACCCTCCTCCCCTATCTTTTCTTCTTCTTCTGCTTCGCCACCTCGGTCTCCAATATTTTGCTAATGAACAGTGTAGAGTGAATTATAATTCACTCACCACTATTCACATAGCATGTTAACAATGGAGAGCTGATATTCATGGTAGGGCCAATTCTAGCCCAAGCTGAATAGCTGGGCTAGGCCGGCCCACGTCAAAATAGTTGGTTTGGGTCCAATAAAAAAATCAAAAAAATCTTTTCAAAAAAATTTGTGATTGCCCTGTATGTTTTTGTCTTAATTTTGTATAATATTGGTTTGTATTTTTATATCATAAAGATACAAATCCAGTATTAAATACTTGGTTTTTGTTAAAACATTGCAAAAATTATATATATAAAGTCTTGTTTTCATGCATACGGCCAAGTCTCTCTAAAAATTCATATCGTATTTTCATATAATAAAGAAAATTTCTAAAAATATTTTAGCATGCATTTTGGCTTTAATAATCAGTTTATTAAAGTCACAAGAATTAGACCAATATTTCAAAAACAAAAAAATATTTTTTTTTCTTTTAGTATCTGGGATTACGAATTTATTTATAAAACGTATTCCCGATATTGAAAAGGTATTCCTTTTGATGACACAAAACTGCTAGGTTTTTACCCGATAAGATAAGGATCTCCTTACTGAGGAGGACTTTTCTTAAACCTTAGACAGACCAATAATTAGAAAACACAATAACACCTTAACTTTTATCAGACAATTAAACAATGCAGCCTACCTTAGGTAGGGCGTATTTGGGGTGCTAATACCTTCCCTTTACGCAACCAATCCCCGTGCCCGATCTCTGAGACCAATTAGGGTTTCTAGTGACCAAAATACTAGGTGGCAACTCTCATTCCATTTTCCATTGATTAAAGACAAGAAACCCTTGTCTCCCTATATTTGTTAGATAGATGGGTATATACACATATACCTGAGAGTGGACGAGTCACCGCAACGCTGCACACATGCGACATGGATCACAATTCTTCTCTAGACTAGATTTGAGGGTGAGGATGCATGTAGATGACATTGAGAAGACAACATTCAGAACTCAACGTGGACATTATAAGTTCAAAGTGATGCCTCATAAGCTTACAAGTGCACCTACAATATTAAAAAGTCACATATAAGTATTAGAACTTTTTCTAAGGAAATTTATGTTGATTTTCTTTAATGATATTTTGATATATAGCTTAACTTTAGAGTCACATATCAGTCATCTTAGAATTGTGTCGAAAACATTAAAAAGTCATTAGTTGTTTACCAGGTAATCTAAATGCTCATTTTATAAATCTAAAATTGAATATTTAGGGCATATTTTATCAGTTAAAGGGGTTGCAATAGATCTTAGAAAGATTGAATCTATAAGGAATTGGTTTACTCCTAAAACAGTACTAAAGCTTGAAGGATTTATTGGGTTGGTAGGGTATTATAGAAAGTTTTTAAGAGGATTTTGAATTATAAGTAGGTCACTGACTGAATTGCTAAAGAAGAACAATTTAAAATGGGATAGTAATACACAAAAAGCTTTTGAGGAGCTTAAAACAACCTTGTCTGAAGCCCCATTACTTTGTATTGGCTAATTCTGGGAAGATTTTTATCTTGAAAACTTATGCTTGTGCAACAGGACTAAAAGCAGTTCTTAATAAAAAAGGAAGACCATTAGCATTCCTAAGCAAGGCTTTATTTTTAAAACATTGGGGGTTATCAATTTATGAGAAGGAGTATTTGACCATCTTAATTGTGGTAGAAAGATAAAGACATTATTTAGAACATGATCAAATTGTCATAAAAAATGATCATAAAAGTTTGAGATATTTAATTAATAAAAAGATTAAATTTAAAGGATAGGACTAACAAAAATATTGGGATTGCGATATTAGATTTATTATCGAAAAAAATAAAACAAAGCTACTGATGTATTGTCAAAGAAGTAGCAATTGATAATAAGAAGTTAAACATGGAAAACCAAGGCAGTCTAAATGTAATTTTAGTAATAGTACCATCTTGGTACAATAAGATGATGAATACTTGTAAGCATAATCCTTGATTAGAAGAAGTCATTACTAGCAAAATATTAAGTGCAGATAGTTAGCCTGAATACAGTCTAAATAGATGGAATATTGAGATATAAAGAAAGGATTGTTATTAGAGAGAATACGAATATGAGAGATAAGGTGATCAAAATTGCTCATGATTCTTGTATTGGATGTCATGTTAATGTTCAAAATTCATATAGGAGGCTTAAAGTTGTATTTTATTGGCCTATGATGAAAAGAAGGGTGAAATAATATATGGAAGAGTATATAAATCTTGTGTTGAATAGCAAAGATTTTAGTTGAAAAACAATGAATAAAGGAAAAAATTTTATGACTAAAGAGAAAAATCTCTAGTAAATTAGTTAAAATCTTGGGTAAGAAAATAAATATAAATCTATACAAAAAATATATTGATGATTGGAGTTTTAATGAAAATATCATATAGGCTATACAATGAGTGGAATTGTCATAATTATGGAGAAAAATCCTTCTACCTCTCCTTAAAAACCTGTCGACAATTGATGAAGAGGAAAGCTTGGGAATTTTGTTTTCTCTCTTCCTTTCTTCTCTAAATCCTCAAGATCTTATAGTTTGGAAGTATGATTAAAGGTGTTATATCGATAAACCAAATTAAACTAATGAACCATAGAGAGAGGAGGGAGGGGGAGAGAGAGAGAGAGAGAGAGAGAGAGAGAGTTTGTCTTCGAGAGAGAATTGAGCAATTGAGGAGAAAGTGAGGAATCTTTGGAAATTGTTGTAAAGACTTGTAAAATTGGATAAATTAGTTATGGTAAGAGGTTTCTATCCAATTAATTTCAACTGTTTACTTGATTTTAGTTAGGGGATTGAAAATTCCAAGTTTTTAAGTTTTAAGGCTTATGTAAAAATTAAAGAGAAATGTAAATTTGTGTTACTTCTTGAGTAATGCTAATGTTTATTACATGATTAAGGACTATATAGGAGGAATTAAAAACCATTTATGGGGAAATTAAGGAGGGCATTAGTAACCGACCATGAATTAAAAATTTAGGGAAATTGAAATGCGAGTAAATTGTGTTGTTTTTGGCATTCTAATGATGTTGAAAATGATTATGATTGATTGTGAGTGTTGTAACGTAGATTACTACATGTTTAGGTAATGTTATCATATGTGCTTGGTATAATGATAGAAATGTGAAAGATTAGACAAATTATATTGAAATTAATGTTCTTATGATATTATGGATATTGTGTTTGGAATAATAATGGAATTGTGTTTGAGCTTAATTGAGATTCACGTGAGATAAAAAAGTTTAAACATTGAGTTATTTTTGTTATTTTTGTAAAGGGTAAAAAGAAAAGTATAAAAAGAAATGATGAAATTATGTATTATTAGTGTTCTAATGATGAGATATGCTTAGAATTATTTAGGAAGTGTAATTAAATGGTTATCTATATTGGGTTGTGGGTTAACAAGTTGATGATATGAAAAATGAGAGATATATGTTAGATGTAAAATGGTAGTAAAGAATATGTGAAATTAGGGATAGCAAGAGGTACTCATGGATCGGGTTTTGCAATATCTATACACAAAATTAATTTTTTTACTTGAACCTGATTGGGTATAAATGAAACCTGACCTAATCAGATTTTGGGTATCCATCGGGCATCCCAAACCAAAATTTTCTTTTATCAATTCAATGACAAACAGAAATAAAGAATCTTTTACCATGAAAAGTCAAATTACATCCAACAAAATCCAAAACCACATTTTAAATCTAGTCCAATGAATTACAAAATAACTCATCTCAACCTCGAAACATAGACAAGAGATGCTAAAGAAAAAAAAAGTAAAATTATACAAAATAATTCATCTTAACCCTAGAACAAGATAGGACACACTAAAAAAAAAAAACCAAGTAACAACATCTCTGGCAGAACATTTCCTTACAACATTGTTTCAACTCTCAAACTCATAACTCTTCTAAATGCATCAACTTCTTTGAAAAGATCAACCCCCACCCCCTTTTTTTTTCATCAACTCCTCAACACACTTAGCCAACAACTGACCATCTTCCTTCTCACTCTCTAATAACTTCTTTAAATGGCATTCAACATCATTTTTATAACTAACAACCCAAATAATCCCCAAATAACACAAAAAAAAAAAAAACAATGAAAGGATCCATGATCTCTAAGCAAGATTCCAACCCTTTAGCTTCAAAATGGTCATTAGAGGATAAGTTGAAGATATGAAGCAAAGAAATAAAGTGGAAAAGAAAGAAGAATATTGAAGATAGAAGAAGCAACTAGAGAGGAAAGATGGTTAAATGTGAAACAAACCCTAAATTTTTAATTTGTATATGCTTGGTAAAAATGTAATTTTTTCAAACTCTCAAGATATTATATATTAATGTGGTTCAGGTCGAGTTTAGGTAAGGTTTTGGGTTGAGCAGGGTAGTATACATACCCTACTCCTAGAAGTGTCATGTTATTTGTTGATTATATCAAATTTGATCCTTAAATTTTTTATTGCTATATATTTTGTTTTGAATTTTTTTTCAATTTTATTTCTTAGAATTTGATTTTTATATTTATTTTGGACAGAAATCACTTTTCAAAAGTTGTAAAAAATTTAGAAATGTAATGTTATTTGCTGATTATATCAAATTTGATCCTTAAATTTTTGATTGTTATATATTTTGTTTTGATTTTTTTTTCAATTTCATCTTTTAGAATTTGATTTAATTTAATTTTTGTATCAACTTTGATTTTATTTTTCTGATTGTTATTTGCTTTTCTTTTATTATTTTTTTAATTAAAATTTTTTATCTATCAGATTTGGTCCTTATTCTTTTAATTATTATTTATTTTATTTGAAATAATTTATAAAATTATAATTATTTTTTTAATTTCATCATCTTTCAACTTTATATCTATCAGATTTGATTTATATTATTTTGATTGCTATTTATTTTATTGAAGATAATTTATAAAATTAGATATTTTTTTTCAATTTCATTCTCATTTAATTTTTTAATATGTAAGATTTGTTTCCTCATTATTTTAATAAATTTAAAAAATAATAAAATATTAATAAGTTATTTTTTAAAATTTTTTTCATGACATAACTAAATAGTAGAAAATGTATTTCAATTCATTTTTCATGACATATCTAAATACTGAAGAAAAAATTTATTTTAATTTTTTTTTATGACATAACTAAATACTGAAAAATATATTTCAACTTATTTTTTCATGACGTAGCTAAATACTATAAAAAAATTTAACTTATTTTTTCTACACTATTAAATATTAAAAAAATAATTTATTTTTTAAATTTTTTTTTTAAAAAAAAAATCACAAACAAACCGATCTAAAAGTATTTTTTGAACCCTTCACTCTCTTAAACCCTAATAAAGCCTTTGAAATCAGTTTTCTTCGTTCTCTCTTCCCACCGCCTTTTCCTACCAGTAGCTCCTGAGTTGCTTCACCTCTGTTTTTCACGCGCAACCGCCA
>Ga0325403_1007276_pt1 | contig 10573 bp, 8 predicted proteins | sample PopdelMetagenome_19_FD_205665 | JGI IMG/M metagenome (GOLD analysis project Ga0325403, IMG submission 205665) | Populus deltoides microbial communities from Bellville, Georgia, United States - Xylem-PdKOR-R4 | ecosystem: Host-associated > Plants > Phyllosphere > Stem > Wood/Secondary xylem...
TAAAGATGTGATGAGCGTCAGGATTGTAGACATGAATGAAAATAGTGATAGTTACAAAAAAAAATCTTCTGAAGTTTGATCATGTTTTTACTTTTTCTTTAGTTTGAGAAATTATATTTTATATCTTGAATTTTGTACACATTAACATTTTACATTTTTTTAAAAATAATAATTATTATTTAATTATTTACAGGACCTGTTACTATTGTTCGTTTAATATCTAAAAAGCCTTGTAATACTAGTATTATATCTTTATCATCAAAAAAACAAATGACTTGGTAATCAATATTCAAACACTTCACTTGCATAATGCAAACCATGTTCTATCTACAGTTATGAGTGTAAGGGGCAAACCACCACATTATCCGACTATAGTTCTTGCAAGCTCAAGAATTTCAGGACGAACACAAGAGTTTGATCTCCTTTTTTTTATTTTCTGAAACAAATCCCAAGCCTTCACAATTTTAAAATAGAGGGATGGAAGTGAAACTCTTAAAACCAAAAAACCTTAAAAGTTAAAACCTCTCGTATCTTTGTCAACCTTCGTTCTCTCGAAGTTTTTGTCTGCCTAAAAGACACGACCATGCCAATGATCGAGTCCTCACAATCACAAGAATGGAAGTCAGGATTTCCAATACACACTGTATCCGAAGCACCACTCTTACTCTCAAAATGAACCTCGTAATTCCTTGCTGGTCTACTTATCTTCAACTTAATCCTTGATCACTGACACATCTCTTTTACCTCTCCTGCCTTTTCTCCTCCTCTTCTAAACCCACCACCCTGTCTTTCTCTCACAAAATTTGTCTCCACTTAAACATTCGCTGACTCTCCTCTCCCTCTCTCTGCTGCTTCCTCTATTGCCTTTTCTTTTGGCCCTCGAGATCTACACTTTTCTTCTCATTTGTTCCTTGAATGTCCTTTTGTTGAGAGCTTGAGGGGTAAGAGCTCGAGGGTCCAGCGAGAACTTTGGGAGATTGATGTGGGATTCAATTATCAGTTTGAGATTCATATTTCCAGGTTTGACGAGAGAGATTGTGAATTTTGAGATAGAAACACCGAGTAGTGTTGAGTGTGGATAGGATTCGTTTCTTTATTTTTTTGATTTTTTTTTAAAGTTTTTGTTTGAACATAATATAAGTGTAGTTTTTTAAAATACAACAAAAAAAAATAAAAAATCGATGAAATCTTATGAGTTTTTTTTAGTAATTATCCTATGAAAATATGATATAAAATATAAAAATACATATAATGGTTCAATCATTATTTTAAAACGATACTTGTTTGTAAATTTCACTAATCCATATATATTTTTTATATTTACTTATCATATTTTTTTAATAAAATATCTTGTATTTTTTTATAGAAAAATAACTCAATTATTTACTTGCAACATGTTGTGGTTAAAATTAATTTTTTTAATTATAAAAATATCAAAGTTTTGCTAACATGTTTCTGGTAAAATAATAATAATCATGAACTTAAATTATAATGTATATTAGATGAAATATTTTTTATATATTGGTATGATAATGTATTAAAATATATATTTTTTTAATTATTGTGGCAGTGATATATTTGATTGACTCGTGTTAACTTGTCAAATCTATAACTCGGGGCGTGAGATCGTGATAACTCTATAAAAAGCAAGTCAAAATAAATTATAAAACTCAATTTCTAATCAACGTAATATTTAATTATGAAAATAGTAGAAAACAAATAAAAAAAATCATGAAGTCCAGTTTTCAATCAACTCAATGTTGAATGATGAAATAAAAAATGAAAAGAATAAACAACCCAAGTCAATATGGGCTAGTATGTTAAACTCGTGATTCAGGTAATAAGATTGGTATAACTTTATAAAAAGCAAAAAAAATTACAAAGCTCAATTTCCAATAGATTCGATATTGAATGTTGAAATCAAGAAAAAAAAACTAATTCCACGAGACCATGATACTCCACATAAAACAAATTTTTTTTAAAATAAAGATCAATTATCAAACAACCTAATATTTAAGGATAAAATTAAAAAAAAACTAAATTATAAAAAGATTGAGTTGTTTAAGGGTGAAATTAAAAAAAATCGATTAAAAAAGGACCCAAACTCGGCTCAATTTGCCACACTCATGACCCATATCATGAGATTAGGATAATTTCATAAAAAACAAATCAAAAAAATTTATGAAATCCAATTAAAAAGATATTCAGTGAAAAAAGGACCTGAAAAAACAAATAAAGGCAACCTATGTCAACCTGTTAAGTCTATGATCTGGATAACGAGATCAAGAAAACCATATAAAAATTAAATTGAAAAAACTATGAATCTTAATATTTAACCAACCTAGTATTGAGGGATAAAATAAAAAAAACTAGAAAAAATAATAAAAAAATAACCCGAGTCATCTCAAATTTACTTATTTAACTTATGATCAATATCATATCCCGAGACGTGGATAAATTCATCAAAAATAAATAAAAAACATTCAAACAAATCTAATATTAAAGTTTGAAATTTGTAAAAATAAATTAAATATATGAGACTGGAATACAACCTTAAATAAAAAAATAAAAAATATTATAAAACAAAATTTTTAAAATGATATATTATTGAAGGATAAAAAAAAAAACACACAATATAATTCAGTTTTGTAAGGGTAACTCCTGTAATTTTGCCACATCCTTTAATATTTAATAAATTAATTATTATGCTAGGAAGCAGAAAATAATTCAAATTAAGCTTTGAAAACTTGTGATGGTGTTGTCTTGGTGCAATTCAATGCAACCACAGTGAACCAAATTACAATTGTGTCCCTACCTTTCATTCTGTGATATAATATAATCTTCAGACTTGCAAAGGTTGACCGATCGACTCCATGCTGTTCTCTTGATCCGGAGTCATTCAACTAGCAGTAAGATTTCCTCGCGACAAGTTACATCGCAAGACTTTCCTTAGACGGCATGCTGATTAGCTATTTGAACCTCCTTTCTTATTTTGTCTTACTTGAACTCACAGAGGCCCCTCCATTTATTTCTTCCTCGTTCCCTCCCAACGAGAAAACTTTACGAGTGGCCAAAGATCATGCATATATCAACAGTGATCACTGACACATCCAATGGTTGCTATCATTCCTCGGACTGCCCGCATAGCTGGTAACCTCAAAAAGTCAATTTGTTTGTTCTGTGTTCCCATGAGAATTGCCGATGTCAAGATCGTTGCCGCCTCCTACTAAGTAAAATCTACAAGGCTTTAAAGATGAATCCCTCCACCGCTGACTAATATCATTATCAACCCTTGGTTGGAAACCACGTTCTTCCAAAGTGGGTGGTCTGATTGGAAGCTGACTAGATGACAAAAGCGTATTCACTCGACAAAATCAGCTGGTGGATTAAACAGCATAGCTGGAAATTGTTCTACACGATGATGGGACATGCTCGTAGATTTGCTAGAATTTTGCGCGAAGAGGAGTCCTAAATATTAGCGAGGACTAATTATACGATTTTTAGGCATTTAAATGCTTCCAAATTTAGGGGTATACTTAATATGGAATTTGATTGTAACTATTTTTTTAGGGTGGTTTCGGGAAAAGAATTGCTCTTATCCTTTGGCATTAGGAATGGATCATTCATGGACACCAAGCAACATCAGTCATGCCAACAACTACTGGCTCGGCCAGGCTTCCTCAAATTATTACTAGATGGAAAAAAAAAAACCATGTGGCTGTCAAGCTCAGGGCGGTGAGACGAGATGGCAAACCAGGAAAAAGTAGAAACACGAATCTCACATTAGAATTCTGTTTCTAAATTGATATATCGGCATCAGGACGGAAGAGGGCAGTACCTTATGACGTTGATTTTCAACATCATCGAGCTACGGGCTATCTATCAACTAGGCCCAAGCAAATCAAAATAACATCGACAATGGCTTGCTATTTATGTGGAGTCGATGAACAGAGCACCTATATCATGAGAAAAAAAGTCATGCACCCATCATTTTAAGGAATTGACGAGGTAGAAGTAGAACCACGACAGGAGAGCGTGCCAGCATACCATCTAAAAGGAAGTGATATGATGAGTTTTTAAATTCATTTCAAGGGAGGTGCTCAGAAAAACAGACCAAAATGAAGTCCTATGTTACGGAGCGGAAGTGTTGAATCTAAGGGCTATGAATACTTTCACTTGCCGAAGCAACTGCAGAGGATGATAAGTAGCAGGAGCAGTAGAAAATGAGAGACAAGGGGCTTGGCATTGGTAGCCATGTTATTTTGATAACATCTCTCCAAACGAAGTTCTGGCAGTAGTAGTGTCAAGGAGATTTTGTATTAAAAGAAACGCTCTCCTGGAAAAATAAATGCAGTGAGTGCTCCAGAAACTTACAAGTGATAACTTTGAATACGAGAAAGAACTTACTCCATCATATTCTGAATCGAAGACATTCACAGTGATACGACCATTCAAAACAAGACTGTATACCATACAGTCACAAGTTCCAATTAGCTTGATCCTCTACTCTGTAACAAACAACTGTAAGGTCAATCGAAGAATTTCAATGGCATATCATAAATGAACAGAACTAAACCCGCCAAACAAAATTCATACCCTTTCCTCTAAATAGTTTAAGTAGGCGGCGGTCCACCACCGGAGCTACCCAATCCCAGATCAAACAAGAGGAACCCTGACACCGCAAAGCTCCAAATCAACAAACACAAACATACGACACGCCCTTTCATAGAAACAAAACAATTTGTCAAGTCTCTCTCTCCTGTTAGAGTGTAAAATTCATCTATGACAACCTTAATTAATGCATCCAGAAGCTTCTTTGATTGAACATCTGCTTTCCAAACCTCAATTCGAGCTTGTTTGAGAAGATTCACCACAATATCTGCCTCCAGTCCCTCCACTTGACCAATCTTCGAGCTGCACTGCTTGTTAACACCATAACAATCTGTAGAAATACTGCCCGAATCATCAGTGATGGTGATGGTGTTTGAATTTGGGGTAATATCTGGGAGAGAGGATATTTCTGTTGAAGCTGAAACAACTGGATTTAAAGCTAACACGGAGATCTGAAACCAGGGAAACAAATTTATCCAAATAAACCAAACATGAAATATAAAAAATATTGCTAATTAAGAAGGAAAAAAAGAAGAAGCTCAAGTGCCTAGATATCACATCTATCAAACACAAAATATCATAAAAAGATTTGCGAATCACTTCACAACCGCCATTTTTTCTTACCCAAAAAAAAAACCAAACTCAAAATGAAATGTTAAATGACATTTATATGGATTATCTAAAAGAAAAACAATGGAAATTAGAAAAATATTACTCCACGACTATGATTATGCACGAGGGAAAAGCTGACGCAAAAAGAAATGCAAAATTAGAATGGTGCCAGACAAACAACGGAAAAAACAGAAACACGCTCGTGGTTTGGGAAAATATACACATGGAACACACCTATAATTAGAAAAGAGGAACACAATTTAAAAACACGCAAATTAGGGGGAATAAAAATCCTTCCAAGATGAGGATCATATTCACGAAAGAGAGAAAAAAATCAAGGCACGAAATTGAAACAAAAGCAAACACATCAACAAAAACCAAAATAATCAACACTAATCAGTCTAAAATTATGTGAAGGCACATGAATATAGAGAAGAAGAGCTTAAATAAAGAATCAAAAAACACCAAAAAAAAAAAGGAGAGAGAGAATACACGATTTGAATGAAACGAGGAGAAATTTACTGATGCTGTTTGGCTACAATGATTAGCATCAGAGATCTCCGAAACCGGAGATAAATCACTCGATTCCTTGCTGATTTCCGGAGAAACACCTTGAGTAGCCGATATAAACGCACCGTCCAAGCTTTTCTTGGCATTCTACACAAGTGACACGACTGGTAAGAGATTATCAAAAGGAAATTTGAATTTGAAAACGAAAAATACAGAGAGAGAAGTTAGGGTTTGGAGTTAAATTAATTGAAGAACCTTTAGAGGCTTCTTCAACAGAGAATCCTTGCATATGCGATCAGAAGAAGTCCGAGAGTAGTGTTCTTTTTTTGATGGTGTTTGATAAGCTTTCATTCTGAGCGTTTTGTTTTTGGCGGGAGGACTATTGAGTTTTGATTTTCTTGCTTGCTTTCCTTTGCCGAATTATGAAAAAGGAGATGGAGGAGAAGGGGGGGTGTTATCATATATATACTCCTAATTCCTATAGTGGATGGAGGTTACTGATTGAGCGCTTAACAGCTTAAATTATGGTTGATGATGGCTTCTGTTTTGGGGGGGCTAGTAACGGCTATAAACATGATCGAGGATGGAGGTCTGTACTCTGTAGAGGGTTTGATGGGCCTGGCCTGGTCTTGGCTTAAATAATATACCAGGGCCCAAATTACACGCCACGTAAGAAGAAGTTAGAGGCTTGATTTTCTTTCTTGTTGTTAATGGAAGCGAAGCCTCCGAGGGCAGACGTGACGGATCAGGCGCCTAATAGAATAGCCCAAGTAGTGGCTGGTCATTATTATCAGCTATGAACATGACTGCTATGGATGTTGAGGAATTAACGGAATTTGTGTGGGGAGAAAGATTATTTTGACGTGCAAGGAGTGAAGAAGTAGTAGTACTTAATTTACCATCTTTTTTTTTTTGCTAGTGATATGCTAAACGGCCTGTTTTAATGCCTATCCTTGAAAATTCGGGTCGTTTTTTTTTTTTTCCCTTACTTTCTTCCCACCTCTATTGTTGCCCATTGACAACCAAAATTACCTGTTTGGATTACTTTTTCTTATTCTCTTTCACCAGATATGTATTCGGCAAAGACAGGTTACCGAGTAGCCTTGGAAGTAGTAAATCCGAATTTGGGTGCAATTGTGAAGGGTACTTGGAGGAGACCATGGAACCCAAAATCCCTCCGAAAATAAAGTTGGATTTTTTTTTCCTCAAAAAGTAGAGAAAATGATATTAATTGGTAGATCGGTTGAATTAAATGCATCGATTAACTGATTAAATGGATTAGTAAAATATATTTTTTATTTGACCAGTTAAATTAGATGAATCGATCGACCGATTAAAAAATAATTTATTGATGTTAAGTTAGTAAAATATATTTATTATTCAGATTATAATTCTTTTTAAGTAGTTTAATTTTTTATTTGTTTAGAATGTAAGAATTATAAATAAACTTGTAATAATAAGTATAAATAAAAATATAAAAAATAACATAGGAGAGAAAATATTTAATAAAATTATCTTGCTCTCAAATTTTCTTTTTATTCTTTAATTTTGCTTATTATTTTGCTAGTAGGTGTATTCTTTTGCTATCCATTAACACGTACCACAAGTATTAATATTCTTCCAACATTTAATTTGGAGAGCCTGTCATGATAGTCTACCTACTCGTGCCAGACTATTACAGAGAGGGTTGGAGATTGAAGATAGCTAGTAGGTGTATACTTTGTGGTCTTGGGGGGGAAACCGTTGATCATATATTACTTCAATGCCCGTTCATTCAAGGTTGCTGGTGAACTCCAGCCTGCCATAACGGTGATGCAAGGACTCAGGAACTGGATGTTTATGCAGCTGCAGGCACCTGATGGGGAGTTGGTCACCAAGATAACCACAGTAGCATGGAGGCACCGCAAAGATAGACTATGGAACTCCACCAGCAGCTTGTCTAGCAGTAGAGTAACAAGGTTAGGGCTCGACTTCCTTGATCAATAGAAGGCAGCTAGCACATTCCTCATCCGTCACTGTCGCATGGCACGGGAGCAGAATTACCTCAGGTATGGAACAAGCTGGTGGATGGTTTCCTTGAGTGCAATCTGAAGCAGCCAATTTTAAACCAAAGAAATGGTACTGGGGTAGGCTTTATTCTCATTAGGAGCCATTTGGCGCAGGTGTTGTGGTGTGGGTGCTGGCAGATCAGAGGTACTTTCGAACCTCTTATGGCTGATGAGGCCTCGGCACTAAAAAGTGTCCCAAAAATCATTCCACTTAACCTACAGCATGTGATTACAGTAAGAAACTATGAGGTTTTGTTCCGTTTCTCTTCAATTAATCATTCCTTAACAACATTCAATGAAAAAAAATCATAATTAGGATAGATGGTGACGTGATTGGTCTGATATAACTTAGAATTGATGTTTCCGCTTAAATCTATGCATTGCGCAAACTGATTCATCAATCATCATCTATCTTCATTCATAATTTTAACATTAAATTGACATTTCTTATTTCTCATGGTAATGCGTCTACACTTAATTAACAGCTTACGTATCCAAAAATGCAACTGCTGCTTGTATATTTTTTGCTTCCGATTTTCTCTAAGTACTTTCATAGTCAAAATAATTACTGCATTAACACACAATATTATTAGTTCAAGATTCATTTGAGCAGTTTTTGATCAGTGACTGCAGTTTTTGTTCTGTGGTTAAGATATCCGACATGTTGAATGAATAACAGAAAATATGTTAGCAGACTTGTAACAACAATCGGGGGATCAAACTGCTGGTAAAATATACAAGGGGGAAATAGAGACGGATATTCTCATATCAATTATTATACCACCTGGAATTAAATAATCTACATTCTTATCTCACGGATTAATATAAAAAAAGGACTACGTACGTTATAGTGTTTTACCATGCAATGGTGCCGTAGGATTGAGCCGGGAAATGATATAATTATTGAATTTAACCATAGTACCCACCCGCCCCCACACACTCACTCATATATATATAGTCAACCAAATTGCAAATTTAAATGTAATTGGTGACCAACAATTATTGGAGGTAAAAGACTTTTTAACAATCTTTCGCATTTTATCATCGACACTGTTGAACCCTAAAATGGCAGCATATAAAAATCCATGATTAATTATGACAATCTTTGAACGTATACAATGAGAATGCCTTAATTATCAATCTTAATCATAATTACTTCTTTGGTGGCTACTGCCTCTTCCAATGGTGGTACGACATTGTGATACAACCACTACATTCTTGCTTTTTTAGTGCTCGCACAGTTAATTTGATCTCTCATCGGTCTCACAATCCAATTGTAATCGTTAAAAAGTGATGAAAAACCTGCTTACATATAGCAACCCTAATTAGACCCATGTTTCTACATAGCTCAGACAAAGCAAATTAATCATATGTGTGTAATTTCTATCCTATCTAGCTTCAGTTCCTTCATCTTGCATGCTTTCTATAGATAGTTTGTTTTTGAAAGAAAAAAAGAAGAAGAAAGTATCTTAACTAATAATTTAGCATACTAATTACTGCTGCTTTACAGGATACTGCAGACAAATATCTGATCATGATGAAGATCTTGTTAGCTCTTCTCCTTGCTTTCCTGTTGATGTTAGCATCTCTGCAAGCTGATGCAGAAGTGCTCAGTACCACCATGGAACCTAAGGTGGCCAACCGTCATCTATTGAGTGAACCATCATCTCTTGGTCGGAAGGGTAACGCTGGGGAAAATGACGCCAAGACGCCTACTTCAAACAAGGGAAACAGGAACACAGAAACTAAAACTGCCAGCGACGACGACGACGACGACGACGAAACAAACCAAGGCTTGGGTGGCTATGGAGGTGGATCATCTACTGAGACACACCACCATTACACAAATGGTACTAGACCACCCAAAAACTAATCAAGCTTGATAATTAAGCTCGTGAAGCTTACATATGTAAGTATGGTGTGGCTTGATTTGCTTATAATGTTAATAAAGTGGAAACAAACATGTTACTAGCCACGAAAACAAGTGTGTACTGTGGCACATGTATTGTTTCATGTGAAGTAGTTTTCATTTCCTACGTGAAGGTATTGATCAGCGTGATGCAAATCTAGCTTTTAGGCCAAAATATATTATTACTTTGCCTGAAATAAAAAGGCCATGGCTAGCCAGCTACTGATTAGCGCCAGGTTAATTATGTTTTAGTTATATATATGCTAGATGAATAGCATTTATACGATATTATACTAAACGATGTTTTATATATATATTTTTTATAATAATCAAGGGAATTAAATCATATACACTTGTTAAGATTTCAGATAGGGAAAACCGTGACACGGTTTGGTAAGCTCTCCCTTCTGATCATCAAATTTTAAGACTGATTTTATTAAGTCAAGAAAAGAACATGTTAAGATTTTATTGAGATGGTGTATCTCACATGTTGTTCAGTAAATGGCATATCGTAGGCTCGTAGCATAACTTCTCATTTTAGATTACCAATAATATTTCTTAGCAGATTAATTGGTCTGACTTTAGCACACCATCAAATTCTTCACAGACTTAACTGTTAGAATATTAGGTGTTCAATATATATATATATATATATGTTCATGAGATTTGGATATGATGGCAAGTAGATTTGTTTCTCATGCTATAGTTTTGGATTTAAATTAAAAAAACAATGAAAGACAGAAAGAAACCACAAAAACAAACTACTAGTCAATGAATTCGTACCAGCTTGAATACAATAATTGATTAAAAAGGAATTCAATAATGATCATTATCATTTGGTAATACAGCTGAAATTGCGTTTCTTAAAATTTAAATTTTTTTT
>Ga0325403_1007278_pt1 | contig 10570 bp, 8 predicted proteins | sample PopdelMetagenome_19_FD_205665 | JGI IMG/M metagenome (GOLD analysis project Ga0325403, IMG submission 205665) | Populus deltoides microbial communities from Bellville, Georgia, United States - Xylem-PdKOR-R4 | ecosystem: Host-associated > Plants > Phyllosphere > Stem > Wood/Secondary xylem...
CACACGACTCACACGATTTCTTTGGAATTTTAACTGCACACGAGTTCTATTCAAAGAACAAGTATTATAAATGGTTAAAGGAACAAGTATACTTGAGAAAAATTATAACTGAAATTTCAAGAGATCCAATCAATATTATAGCCAGTTAATGCCTGATAAAAGGTTGGAGATATAAATGGAGCAGGTTCATTCAGATGCCTTAACAAAGTGGTGAGCTGCTTCGGTTGATGATTTGCGAAGCTCTCCCAATACATCTTGTTGGGAAGAATGTGATCGTTGCTCAGAATGAATAATCTAGTAACTTCTATACTTGACCACAACCGACGAAATCTGCATTGTTTACGACACAATGGTCTGTATAGTTCGAAAATTAAGCATGCATGCAAATGTATGGTGATGGTAGACACTACAGACCTGAGTCATGGTAGAAGAACTGCATCAACAGCCTGTTCCCATGTCCATGAAAGCGCATTATCCCTTGCAAAAGTTGTCGCAAGCATTGAACGTTCTTCGAGCTCATCAGACTCAACTTTTATTTATATATTTAGTGCAGTTGATTTATTGATGCGGGCCCAACAAATGACGTGCAGAAATTGTTCGAGGTGAAAATGGATTCGCCGTCGTCTGTAAGAAAACAGAAGGTTCAAGTCGATTTTCATCTCATAACCATTTCATAAAAGATTGTGTTTGTTATTGCATGGAAAATCAAAATTGCCAGAAACCTAGGGGGTGGATGGTAATTTGGACATGCATGTACAGTAATTTTGGTTTTGCCATGATTGGGCAATTACAGCATAAACCCCCACCCCACTTTCTCGTGAAATTAACAATTACCGACGAGAATGCTAAAAAAGAATATCAAGAACCGCTCGCAATTGAAGTTTCCCACATCTAATATTATTCCTCGGAATCCAATCCACCAATGCGCTGTTTCCTCCGATCAAAAACAGCTTTAAAGGACTCGTGCTCCACGCGAAGTCGCTCTTGGAATATGCTCTGCTTTGACTTGCCAACGCCTGCGGTTGAAGTTGGTCGCTCCTCTTCAGATAATGGGTTGGACTTCTGCAGGCGTTGAAAACACAAGAACATAAATAAGAAGATCATTTAGCCAGCTTGGCTCCATGTTAGGTACAGCAATAATAGCCTTGCACAGCATTACTATGGTGCGCTTTGCACAGGCACCACAAGGGAGTGTATGTTTAGCATATCATTTTATTGTGTTTCAAAAGATTGATAATTGATCAAAAGTAGTCTTCTTCAAGAACGGAACATCTAATAATGAACAAGAAGCCGAGACAACCATAACAGACATAACGCTTACCAAGTTGTATCCAGCACCCGGTCCAATAACTAGAGACAACATATTTGCTTTCTTTGCTGCAACTATAGAAAACCCAGTATCCCCAACCTGTACAGTGACAATAACTTTTAAGTAGAGCATTAATTATTCATGTGGTGGTGGGTTTCAATTCATTCAGTGCAGCACTCGCTTATAAAACGAAACAAAGTCATTGACAAATGTTAAAATATTGATAGTGTCCCTGACATAGAGCCATGTTATGTAGACTCCTCTCAGATATTTTCTTCAATGTAAAGTAAATCATCGTGGTTCTCTCACAAGAATTTCAGATATGCCCAGCCAGTTCCTGATGGGCTGCTCTCAAGTACTGTAATGAGGTTGTAATGCTTACAGACCTTCAATGACATAGAAGTTTTCTACTAACTGTTCCTTATTGCCAGGTAAAGAAAGCATAAGACAAGCCATCTATCCTCCTACAAGGCATGCCACAAGCTTCAAGAAGACTAAGCCTAACAAAAAATATATACATTAGGAAAATTTAAAAAATCATGAAAAAAAAACATTTTTTTGGCTTAAACATAGTACTTCGTTATAGAAGACTAAAACTATACTATGAAATTGTTTGGAATGCCTTGACCTATTAGCATAACTGACTATAATAAAAGACAAATGTGAAACTACAAATATGCAAGCACATAACATGCAAAATGCGCATATAATTATAGTCTAAGTGTATATAAAGCAACCGACCAAAAATGATGGAAAACAGACATGCATTGTACATTTCCATATTATAAATAAGATAAACTTCAGTTGCGTAGAAATAAGCCTGTCAGTTACATTGCAAGTACCCTAGCAAAAAAGGAGGTCCTGCTTTCAATCATGTCTCACCAATGACTGCCAAAAGCAGACAGTCGTCTACTATAGTCTTTTTTCCAAAAAACTTGAACACATCAATGTGAAGATTAAAGGCAAGGAAATTGCAGTGAAGACATATGCTTAATCTCGTGAGGCTTATGGTTTCCAAGAGTACATCTCAAAAGATTGATGCTGGAAGTGATTTCATCACTGCCTCGTGTTAAGAATGATATATTGTTGTTGTTTGTACATGCATTTAAATTCTATATACTACTACTATATGACAACATAGTTAACTTTGTATTATTTATTTATTTATATTTTAGTAAAGAATGAATCATTCAAACCTAATGATAATGGGGATGCCTACTGTTTCAAGACAATGTAATACAATATACTTGAGAGATTTCAATAGTTCTACTGAGTCAATAAGAAGTTTGTCATGTTGGATTTGTTAGAAGGATACATATAAGAATAACAAAAGAAATTTAGAATAGGATTCACATGAGAACTTAATATAACAAAATAATAGCAGCATGTGTTATAGTTACCTGGTCACTCCAATGCACTGATTTTCGTTGCTTTTGATAAGCTTGAACCAACCCAGAAAGAGCATTATTAGTCCTCATGCTTTCAGATCCTTGTGTGTCAGCTTCATCTAAATCATCTGACCATTTACTTTTACCCAATTCTTTCAATCCTGAAGGATGGTCCTCTTCAGCATCCCATCTCTTACTGTCTTTTGCAGGAACTAAAGTTTAAATGATAGTAAATAGAAGAATCTAACAAAGTTAAGTTTGTCTCACAGTGAACTGGAGAAACATAACAGGAATTTATAACCGTTCAACAAATAAATCTCTTTACAGAAAACTGAAAATAGGATGTTAATAGTAGAGATGTTATTCAAATATGATATTCATTACATGCAAACTGCCAAGACTAAAATCCTCACAATCCAGATGGACATTTAGATCATATTCATAGTACACGCAACATAAGTGCAATCTCCCTCATTAATTATAGTACAACAACTTATTTGCATTCCCCCAAGAAGAAATTCTGCCAAATCATTTACAAATTGAGCCATCAGTCAGGAACTACTGATCTTTAGCTTAGTTGAGAAGTTCATGCACATGGCCATTTTGGACATTGACAACATAAGACAGTTTCAGCTAAATGTATGGTGCATAAGGGAATACTAAACCTTGGCAAATCACAAATTTCAGAGAGGGGTTCAGCTACTGATTCAGAAGAGAATTTGCATTGGAAAGCTGTAAGGTCAGTAAATAATATAGAAGTCCCTCTTTTTTTAAAACATATTGTTTGGTACCTTGACTAGCATTGATGTTATTCCATTAATTGAAGTTCTGGCATTTTAAGAACTTATGACATTTTTAGTGCCATTATAGTTTGTCTTGTTAATTGATTGTTAACTTTTAAGGCATCAAGAATTTAGATAATGAAAAAATAGTCAATTCTGATCAGCCAGTCAGGGTACTAAACATTAGGTTTTCAATGAAGAGGGACTCAACTATATTACGTTGAAAATAGAGGCACTTTTTTATAGTTTAGTATTTGTAATGTGTGGAAATAGCAGCATAATCCTAGGGAAAACTTCTCAACCTGAAAGTTTTAACTCTGGAGAGCTAACAACACTTATCCACAACCACTTGAGGCATAATTGAAATCATTTTTAACCTCATTACATTTTACAACTCCCAGAACTGACCAGTGAGTCGGAATTTATGCAAAAGGCACCTTTTTTCCATGGAAGGCTGGATATTAAAAACTCCTCAAGCCCAATAAAAGATCAACAAGATTATATGGAAGCGTTGAAAGCAGAGAGTTAAAATATACCATGAGGTGCATCTTCTATGGGAGGAACTATTGTCTTCTCAAGCTTTCCTTCCTGCAGGTTTGATGGATTACCAAAGTCTCCATCTTCAGTGTCCATGTCAACCTGGCAGATTCAATACAAGAAATAAAATCAAATCACTGACTACAAATTCCGTGTCCTAGGCAACATGTAAGCTAAGATATTTGCACCAAACAGCACATAGAGTGCACAAAGGAAAGCTACTCAGGGCAGTTCATCCCACACTCAGAGTAGGATCACACTTCCACAACGATTATAATTTGCCCTAACTAATAAAAGTCAATTATGGTGTCCATTATTGCCATATCAATAAAGATATTCATAAGAACTATGAAACAACAAAATAATAATAATAATTTATTTAACTATTTTTGCTTTTACCTGTACACTAAAACAGCTATTAAATACGTCTAAGTGAGACCACATAAATCAAGATGAACTTTTTTTCTACTCAGGAGAGAAAGAAAGCATCAATGTACCATGAAGATGAACTCTCTCTTAACTTGGGAGAAGAAAATAAAAGGCATCAATACAACAACATGACATTCACTTACCTCTTGAATTCCATTTTTCTTCAGGTCATCTCCACAGAATAATGACTGCCATGCCAGCAAAATATCACAGAAGTAACCATAAGTCAAAAGACTGGCTCTGAAGTTTAAGAGTCTATGATAAATACACTTGTGGGTTCCCAATTTTGTCAAGCTTGAAAAGTTAATGCACTTTTGGATAGCATATTCAGCTTTGTATTCCACAATTTTGAACCATTTCGAACTTCCTATCATTTAATCCAGAGTAAAACTAAGATACTAGACATAACAAACCTTGATTTCCAATTGAGTGTAAATCAATGGAGCTTCTTCCCACCGCCGGGCCATTGTTTGTATTTCATCTATGGTAAAACCATGTACATTCCTAGCAGCACAACCCTGCAATTCCACAGGATTATCAAAGTGATGTAACTATCTAGCAAAATGAATTTTCTTTACAATTTAGGCTTCGAAACTAGACTTATGTTTAAATGTTGAGGCCTCGGTTACTATCAGATTAATTGCAAAAAGTGTAAGAACAACAAATTTGAATGGCTAATTGCATATTATGCAAGTGTGGTGCAGTGGGAAGAAGATATAACGTAATCAACCCAAAATAAACTAGAATGTGGATTGAAACTCACTACGGGGTCTTTATATGTAGTCTCTGATATGTAAACTTCGTAGCCTGATCTCTGAGATAAAAATTTAAAAAAGAAAAAGATGTAGTAAGTGATGCAACTAATAAGAAAATATAAAACTAATCAACAACTCTCTGATTCTACACCACCACCATTCAAACAAAAGTTGCTTCAAATACTCAGAGAGGGTAGCACTTTCAGATGAACACATTGAATGAAAGAGTATAATATATGACACCTTTTAGATCCATCTCCCATTCCTTAGGCCTGTGATCTCAAAAAACTTAAGGGTGCCATGGGGCAAATAGGAATTGAATCAGGTGGTTGAATTTTACTGAATTGAAATTATGATTAAAGGATGCGACCAGTTATTAGAAACTCACAAAGTTTGTAAATAAATTAGACTTCAGGGAAAAGATCTTCCAAGCAACCTCAAATTTGAATAAAACAAATTGATGAGCCAAAAAATCTAAATCCTGAATTTCCCAATAGATTCTTTTTATTGACTATCACTGAGCAATGCTCTCATCACTAGGTTTCCTAGGAATGTAATATTAAGGAAATGCAAGCAATCAGATTAAAATTGGGCACTCTAGACCGATCACTTTAGCTATACAATGAGAATCAAACTTCTATGAGTTGATAAGTGGCATCAGCAAGGTAGCAACAATCAAGTCCAATTCACCAAACAAGGTAAAAATGCAACTTTTTCAAAAACTACATCATATGGACCTGGAAATTCTAAAAATCATCCACATAAATAACAACAAGGCACGTATACAAAGCAGCCCCAAAACAAGATATGTAAACCATGTTTTCACTAACATTTTACGTAAAACTGTTCGCTGATGCTTTTAACAAGTAGACGTCATCCAGAAGCACAAAAACCAATATTCTGGTGATTACATGGGGGAAGAACAACAAAAACTTCGTATGGAGTTAGTAGCGCAACAGAGAAGAATTTACAATTACTGCAGCCCAGACAACTCTAAACTACACATAGTTGCCAAGGTATTAGCTAATACATCATAGATATATTACAAGGCATGCCAACATTCCTTCAATCACCAACATTTACATAGCTAACAAAGAAGGCTTGCCTCTGAAAAATAAGAAGTGGAAGTCTTTTAAAATTATGATCATCATATGACCCCAAAGGATGACTACAGACTTGAGCATGTAATACACCAAATAAATTCCCAACCTCTTTTCAAGGATTGACTCAACCTATAAACAGAAGGGCTACACTTCAAAAACTCGAGCAGAAATCTGTTTGATTAATTGATTGACTAATGAAATGAAATGTCATTCTCATATTTCTCCCCCAAGGGATTTCTAATCAATTTATCAATTATGTCAATTGAATGGATTTCTGATCAGTTATATTAATTTTAGTAGATCAATAATATATTAATCAAAGGGATTTCTGAACAATAAGCAGAAATATGATTAATTGATCTACTAATGAACTGAAATTCATTCTTGTATTTCAGCTCAAATAAACTTTTTTTGCAAAAGCTACAAGTTGGTTATAGTTTCATTATCATAATTTACAAGAGAAAAAATGAAAAACACAGCAGACTCAGCTATCATCCAATCGAACTACAAAGGATCATGAAGAAAGAAAAATAAACTGTACTGAAAAGTGAACACTGACCACGGGAGGAAAGTCCAGCAATGGGAAGCCCAGGCAAAATTAAAAAGAAAAGTGAAAGCACAGCATACAGACATTAGTTCTATCCAACAACACAAAGATCCGCATTTAAGAATGAGGACCAGAAGACCTCATTCTTCAACATATTCCAAGGACATCGGGAAATCAGAACATATTTACTCACAGAGCTTGTCACAAGAGAGAAGTGAGGGTATACCTTTGCAATTGCCCAAAATTGAGCAAAATCAGCTACCCGCAGATTGCGGTCATCCACTAAGACGAAGCACACATACCAGCACAAAAGGGTCAATTGCCGCACAAAACTGCATCTGTAGTTAGTTACAATGAAAGCAGTGCATGGAGCACTGCATCACCACTAAATCTATAATGAGGCTAGATGATTTAATTTGTTGGGTGCCTTAAAAACCAAAGATATCTGCAAGAACCCTGAATCACTTTGTCTTTTGTTTCAAGCCTATGGTTTGAAAATTTATTTGAAGACATAAAAAAAATTTAAAAAAAAATGAACAAGAGATCTTCACTTCCTAATCTACTCAATAAGTCAAGCCCATTAGACACGAAGAACATTGAGTTTGTGCAACAACTATCATAGAAACATGGAATGAGACATTAAACCAGATAAAGTACTTTCTTAGCATCAAGCGAAATGAAACCATGCTGCCAAATTGGTACATATTGTCAATATAAATTGCAACTTACCATCTTGAAATAAATGAACATTTAAAGAGTTCCAATAACTTTAAAAAGGTATTTCAGAAGATGATTAAAAATGAAGAAATTTTGCAGGGATAATAAAAGGCGTTTGTCATCAATTAAATGGTTTCCAAAACAAAAAACATACCAATGACAAGGGTGAAAGTTCCCTCCTCAAGGGTCTTCTTGAATGCTTTCAACAAGCTTTCTCGATAAGCCTATTGTAAGGATAGACAACATGAGATTTGAGAAAACAATAAAATAAGTAACAGACAGAAAAAAGTAAGCGTTTGGATAAAGTTATCAGAACATAATTTCAGCAGGTTGGAATTCTTAGAAGATAGAGCGAGCAAGTAACTTATAATTGTAGTTGTTCTGTAGTTCATTTTTTGCACAAGACAAACCAACTAGCACATTTCTACGCATGTTGTGATGCTATCAATGACAGAAATATTATTTTTTACATAACCTCTACCATAAAATTTGTGTTCTCATGAATATATAAATGCAAAGCAAGGAGACTGAAAAGGCATATTCTGGTTTTTTTTTAAACCAAATTTCTTAGATCTAGAAGCATTTTTTAGCATTACCTCTTCCATTTCAGGTTCATAACAATACTCCATGACCACCTTCTTTACAATTGGTTTCTTGCCTCTTGTAGAGCTTGAAGATTTTGAAGCATCACCGTCTTCAACCTGTTGGCATGGAAGATAATACTTGTCAGCATATTGAAAATACACAAACTTAAATGAAATTAGGAGATTTTATAGTCATTCATGTAGACCAAACAAAACCGACGCACCTTTTCAACTTCAGTCATGAAATAGTCATCCATGGAATGAATTCGTGGCACATTACCACCATTTTCAACCTCAAGGTCACGCATCGTCTTTGCTAAGTAACTTTTACCACTGCCTTTAAGTATATGAAGTGAAGTAAGTATGTAAACTAGAAGCTGCAACAGGCATCTTCAATTCTCTAATTACAGTTTATGCACACAGCATATAACATCTTTATCATTTGAATAGCTGCAAATGCAGATGCTTGCATAAACTTATCCATTACCTTGCAAATAAGTTTTCGTAGAAAAAGTGATAAACAAATTTAGAATGACAAAAGAGAAGCTGACACCCAAGGTCATTGCACTGCATCTATACATGTCATCCTCACCCATCTAAGATTTGCCATTATTTGTTTGAGATTTTTGTCTTAAGAGAATTACAGCTAGCAGACAATTGAAATTTTAAAAAACCCACCAAGCCTTTCGAGGGCATAACACATGTCCACTGAAAAGTTAGTTAAAATTAACATCTAAGAATATTTTTGCTAGATGTTAACCCAACAAATGTGAATTTTAAACTAAGAAAATTAGTACAATACTTCCCTACCTCTCAGGGCATCAAGTTCCTTCGAACAACATTTAATTGATTTTTATATGTTTAAACTACACAAGAAAAAGAAAGAAAGAAAATGAAACAGCAATCTTTAGTTTGTTCAGATAACAAGCCAGCTTCTTCAAACCTAGCACTCAGAAGTATGAAAATCAATTTTCCAAACATAGCAGCAGATGATGATTGACTTGAACTCAAGTGAAGTGGGGGAAACAAAACAGATTCATGGTGAATATAAAATATAGGAATTGAAGTGTATTCTATCTGGTATTTACTTAACTCTAGCAAAGAAAACAGTATCTCACCTGGAAGCCCTCTAAGAATTATCACAATATGATTGGGGCGAGTTGCACGATGAGGCATCTTAAACAAGTGAGAAGCATCAACTACTATTGGCCTCTCTGGAGACAATTTCTTATGCAAAAATGTTTTTCCAGAGGATTGTTTCCATTCCTTCAAACATCCAACCAAAAAGGTTATAACAAAAGATTCTAATTGACCGAAGTGAAAACAAACAGCAAAACAAAGCAACAGTACCTCAGAAACAAACCCAGATGAGTTGTTATGCAGATAAGGATTGGTAGCTGCGGAATTAATAGGAACAGGAAACAAAGCAGATGATGACTTGGGGGGTGAAGGGAGGAGTGGTGGTTCCATAGGAAGAGGCGGTGGCGGTGAAGTTGGCGGAGGCGGAGGCGGAGGCGGCGGCGGATGTCCTCCAAACACCCTATTATTTTCATGGTAAACACTTTCAATTGGCAGCTGCTGCCGCCTCATTTCGGCGGAATTAGGCATTGGCTGATTTTTCCAGTTATTATTATTCATATCATCATGTGTGGGCGGAAAAGGACTATACAGACTAGTTGTGTTGCCGTGCTCGCGAATCAGCTTCAATCTACGCTCGTCATCCGAAAAAAAATTAGCTGGACTTTGATTATTCTCGTATCCAAACATACCAGATCCAATGCTACCATCAACCCTTGGCCTCTTATAGCTCCGATCAGCTTCACCATTAATACAACTCGCAGCGCTATTCCTATAATAATCATACATGGGATTGGGATGTCCATATCCTTCTTCTCTGTGCCACTGCCACCCCTGGTTAGGGTTGACGACCATGTATGGGTTGGGTGGGCCAGAATGATACGGGTGTTCGGGCTGCGGTGGTGGAGGTGGGAATCTAGGGCTTTGATTGTATTGAGGAGGAGGAGGAGGGGGAGGGGGGGGAGGAGGACAGAATGGGAAGTGAGAAAAGGAGCAAATAGGGCAGATACTGGTTGGGTGAGGAGGTGGTATTGGTCGCCATTGATGATCCATTATTGACTGATTTGATTCAGTAGAGAGAGGAGGCTACTTAAATTTGTTTGGCAAACTTACGATTAGTCCCCCTATTATATATAATTGCTAGAATAGATCCCTCAACTACCGGCTTTATCAATTAGGTGCCACATCTATCAACCTTTCCTTATACATACCATTGTGGTAAAATAATTCGAATTTAAGCACCTATGCACAAGCTAAGTAATTTAAGGTATTATTTGGTATGGGGTTATTTTTTAAAATATTTTTTATTTAAAAATATATTAATATAAAAAAATTTATTTTT
>Ga0325403_1007279_pt1 | contig 10570 bp, 9 predicted proteins | sample PopdelMetagenome_19_FD_205665 | JGI IMG/M metagenome (GOLD analysis project Ga0325403, IMG submission 205665) | Populus deltoides microbial communities from Bellville, Georgia, United States - Xylem-PdKOR-R4 | ecosystem: Host-associated > Plants > Phyllosphere > Stem > Wood/Secondary xylem...
ATCATTTTTTTTAATATATATATATATATATATATATATATATATATATATATATATATATATATATATATATATAGTTGTTAAATCTCAATCAGCTCAATTTGATGACTCGTAAATTCAAATGGTGGGTTTCAATTTCAAGAGTTTTTTTCACATTTTTATTAAAATGAAGTATTTTTAAACCAAAACAATATTGTTTAAAAAAAATTAAAAAAAGATAGGCTCGCCAACCCAAAAGTTAACTTAACCAACCCATAACCTGATTAGGTTTAATAATCATGCTTCTTTTTGCTAAGAGAGTATATAAAAATAATAACATTTGGTTTTTGAAATGTCATGGAATTTTATATAAAATTTTATATATTAAAATTAACTCAATTTTATGATTTGATATTAAATTATAAGATTTTTTTTTGTTTCAAAAGTTTGTTTTAGATTTGAATTCAAGATTGCAATATAAAAAAAACATTTAAATCCGAATCTAAGATGATGTGAAAAAATAAACTTATTTACAAAAATTAATTTTGTATAAAATTCAAGTAAAATGGCAAGGAAAATGTTGAAAATTGCTTTAGGATTGATATAAGTCCACGTGATCTTTTTATTTTATTAGCTTCGGATATTTTGTTTCCAACAAATAAAGTTGTCCTAGTCTTTAGGAGTTGTTAGTCTATTAACACTTACAGCATACCATAGCTTGAATTTTGACTATTAATATGTGTTTCACATTGTTTTGCAGTTATTGACTATTAATATTTGTTTCAGATTGTTTTGCAGTTATTTAATTGTAAAGATGTTAATTAAATAAATATAATCAATTATTCCTTGTCTGCTATATTTTTATATTCTCTCTTCTCTATAGTTTTAATTTCTTTTGTCTCTTTTTCTTCTTTAAATTTTCATTTAGTATCAGAGTTATCTACTTAGGGGATTTGTGATAGAAGTTGAAGCCAATTTTTCTCAAATTACTCTTCCTATGTTCGATGGAGAAAACTACTAACTTTGACAGTAAAAATAGAGACATACCTAGAGTTGTTAGATGTGTTGTCAACAAGATAAGGTTACTTAGCATCAAATTTACTGATTCTATAATTATAGAAAAAATCCTTGTAATTGTGCCTGAAGAAGCATCTATAACCACCTTGGAGAACACAAAGGATTTGTCCAAGATCATCTTAGTAGAGTTATTAAATGCCTTACAATCTAAAAAACAACGGAGGCTTATGAGGCAAGATTATTTTATTAAAGGAGCCCTGTTAGCTAAGCAACATGATTCTAGAAAGGACAAGAAGAAATATTACAAGAAAAATCAAGCATCAAATAGCAAAATCACTGCAAATAACCATATCCAAAACAAAAGTAGAAACTCAAAATAAAGTTATTCATCCTGTCAATATTGTGGCAAAATAAGTCATCCACCATTCAAATGTTGGAAGAGACCAAATACAAAGAATAGCAAGTGCAATTAGCTTTGACATGAAGTTGTTGCTTGTAAGCAAAATTCAAAAACAAGCAGATGCTCAAGTTGTTGATCAAGATGATGAAGACCAGATGTTTATAGCAACTTTTTTTTAAACCAAGAGCTTTTTATAATGTTGGTTGATTAACAATGGTTATACAAACCACATAACTTATGACAGTTCTCTTTTCAAGGATTTGAAGCCCACTAGAATTATAAAGGTTAGAATAAGGAATGGTCGCTATATTCCAGTAAAAAGAGAAGGAACCATTGCAATTACAACAAGCTGAGGTACAAAGACAATTTCAAATGTTCTTTACGTACCTAACATTGACCAAAATTTGATGAGTGTGTGTCAACTAATAGAAAAAAGATTCATCCTTTAAAGATTGGTGTTGTCATTTATATGATGTTGCTGGATAGGAAGTCTTACGAGTTAAAATATGAGATAAAAGCTTTTTATTTTTCCCAATTGAGAAGGGAGCACACAACGTATTCCACTAAAGTCAACATCACTAAAATCTAGCACAAGAGGCTTAGGCATTGTCATTTTCAATGAATGTTGAAAATGAAGAAGAATGATTTGATAAGAGGTCTACCGGTTCTTACTGATAAAATACCAAATTTTCATGCATGTTAATTTGGTAAAGAAAAAAGGATGTTATCTCCTAAATCAGCTTGAAGTGCTTTCTGAAAGATGCAACTAATTCACACAGATGTGGCAGAATCTCAAAGAACACCATCATTAAAAGGTAGTCTTTACTATATTGTTTTCATTGATGATTTCACAAGAATGTGTTGGATTGTTTTCTTGAGATTCAAGTCAAAAGTGGCTAGAGTTTTCTGAAAGTTCAAGAAAATGGTGGAAAATCAAAGAGGCTATAAAACTCAAGTTCTAAAATCTAATAATGGAAAGAAATGCACCTCAATAAAATTTAATTTGTTCTACGAAGAAGCTGGCATTGAACATTAGCTCAATGCTCCCTATACTCTAGAATAAAATCGAGTTAGAGAAATGAGAAACAAATATGTAATGGAGATGGATATATGCATGTTGCGTGAGAAGGAATTGCCTAAAAAGTTTTGGGTAGAAACAGCTAACATAACATCTTTTCTACAAAATCAACTTCCAACCAAGGTTATGGAAGATAAATCATCATTAAAGGCTTGGTGTGGGTATAAACATTCACTAAGCTTTCTTAAAGTGTTTGGTTGTGTGTGTTTTATTCATGTTCCACAGGTTAAGCATGATAAACTTGACAAGAAAGCAATTTTAGGCATCTTCATGGATTATAGTTTAGTTTCCAAAGCCTACAAAGTGATCATCCACGAACAAGAAAAATAACTATCACAAGAGATTTATACTTCAAAAAAACAAGCAATGGTACTGGAACAATCTACAAAAGACAATTTTTATGAAGAACAAATAACAAACCAATGCTAGAATGAACTAGAAAATGATCTTTTAATTAGAGGTACGAGGTTATTTTCTAACATCTATTAGAGATTTAACGTGGCAATATATAAGTCTATTGGACATGAAGAGCTTTTAAAAACCTGAAATGGAAGGAATAAAAGGAGGAAGAGATGTCAATGATTCAGAAAAGTAAAATTTCAAAATTAGTTAACAAACCTAAAGGCAAAAAAGTCACTGGAGTGAAGTGGGTATACAAAACAAAGTTGAATGCAGATAATTCCATCAAAAACTACAAGTCTAGGTTTGCAGTTAAAGGATATGCTCAGAGTTTTAGTATTGATTACTCTGACACCTTTTTTTCTTGCTGTTAGATTAGATACAATTAGATTGTTGTTAGTCATAGCAATACAAAAGGGCTGGAAAGTATTCCAACTAGATGTCAAATCAGAATTTTTAAATGGTGTTTTATAGGAAAAAATATATATGGAGTTGCTAAATGGATTTGTGATTCAAGGCGAAGAGGATACAGTCTACTTGCTAAAAAAAGGTTCTTTATGGGCTAAAACAAGCGCCTAAAGCCTAGTACAGTAGGATAAATGGTCATTTGCTAAGCTTAGGTTTTGTAAAAAGCCTATATGCGGCCACTCTTTATGTAAAACAGAAGGACAATGATGTTCTTATAGTGTCTCTTTATATTGATGCTCTTTTGATAATAAGAAGTAATGCACAGCTGGTTAAAAAGTTGAATTAAGAAATGATGCATGTTTTTTAAATGACAAATCTTTATCCTGTGACTTACTTTCTTAGAATGGAGGTCAAGCAAAGTTAAAATGAAGTGTCCCTCTATCAATATATGTATACAAAGAAAATACTGAAGAATTTGCAAATAGAGGAACGCAAAGCAACAAACACACCATTCAAAAAGAGAAGTTGAGCAAGGAATAGTATTGATAAAGTTGATGAAGATACTTTAGAATTTTGATTAGTTTCTTAATGTATTTTATTGCAACAATGCCTGGAATTTTATTTGTTGTAAGTCTCTTATCTCAAGTTATGCATTGTGCTCGTGAAATGCATTTAAAAGCAGCAAAATGAATATTAAGGTATATCAAAGAGACTGTTAATTATAGTGTAAGTTTGAGAAGTATCAAAGCTTTAAGTTATGTGGATTCTCATATAGTGATCGGGTTGAATCTATTGATGACATGAAAAGTACTTCAGGATATTATTTCAATCTAGGTTCAGAAGTTTTTTCATGGTGCTCAGAGAAGCAGGAGATTGTAGCACAATCCACTGCAAATGCAAAATTTATTGTAGCAACAACAACAATAAACCAAGTTTTATTGTTGAAAAAATATTCAGTGTGATCTATATATGGAGCAAAATGATAACATTGAGATTCTTTATGACAATTAGGCAACAATTGTAATCTCTTATAATTCAATGTTCCATAGAAAGATTAAACATTTTAACATCAAGCTTTACTTCTTGAGAGAGGTGCAGAAAAATAGAGATGTTACATTAGTTTACTGCAGATCTGAAGATCAGCTAGCAAACTTGTTTACAAAATCACTTCTAGTAAGCAAGTTTAAGCTTCTAAGGTAGAAAATTAGAATTTCTTGTTCCTAAAGCAAGGATAAGTGTTGAGAATTGCTTCAAAGTTGCTATAAATCCATGTTATTTTTAATTTTATTAGCTTCGGATGTTTTGTTTCTCGCAAATAAAGTTGTTCTAGTTTTGAGGAGTTGTTAGTTTGTTAACAACTTATAGCAAATCATAGCTTGAATTTCAGCAATTAATTTGCATTTCAATTTGTTTTTCAGCTATTTAAATGTAAAAAAAAGATATTACTTAAGCAAATGTAATCAAATATCCCTTATTTTATATGTTGCGTTTTTGTATTCTCTATTATTCTCAGCAGTTTTAATTTCTTCTATCTCTCTGTCTTCTTTAAATTTTCACCAAAGAATTGTTTTTTACATTTTCATTGAAGTTTGGCAAACGTAGCGCAAAATTTAAGACATCTCAAGACTTCAGTATCCTTTGGAATTTAAAAAAAAAAACGTCCAGGCAACCTCTCTCCCAAAGCATCAAAAGTGTGATTGTGTAGGGATTGGAATCAAGGAAGAAACTTCTCCTTAAGTGTGCAAAAAGCAACCTGCCCTCACCAACAAAATCCACCATTCTCTTACATAATCATAGTCTCGTATTCTCGCTCCAAAGCTGTAAGTGCATAGACAAATAGTCGGTGCTTGACCCCATCATCTCTAGGGTCTAGCCGCGTCTTGTATCGCTCTCTTTCTTATGTAAAACCTCCACTTCTGAGCATATTTTTTATTTTATACATATAAAATAATAAAGTTCATCAAGATATTCTACCTTTTTTATGGGTCTAATGCTGACCTGTAGTCCACACCGCAGCCATAACTGCCCTATAAATACCTCTGTTATTACTTCCTCTCATGTCATCAAATATCAATCCTGTTTTTATACGTTCACTAGCCTCCATTGCTTCATTTCTTTTCTGACATCTTGAAGAACAAAATGGCTATCATTTTTTGCTTTCTTTTCCTGGCTATCTCCTATGCTACTGCTTGTGATCGATGTGTCCACCAATCTAAGGTCGCATATTTCTCCAGAGCCTCAGCACTCTCATGTAAGGGGGTCGTGATTTCTTTTTCAATTTTAATTTTTTTTATCATAGTTTAATGAGATTTTTAATTGGTAATATTTTTTTTGTTTTGGTGCAGCTGGGGCTTGTGGATATGGTTCCATGGCGACAGGATTTAACAGTGGACACCTCGCAGCTGCTGTTTCTTCCCTCTATAAAGATGGATCTGGATGTGGTGCTTGTTTTCAGGTCAGCACCGGAGACCACACCACTTGCCTGCTTTACCTCTTGTGGAATTTTCAGTTCATTGATCATGTTATTGTAATTACTCGCAGATAAGATGCAAAGACACAACTTTATGCAGTAGAGAAGGGACTAGAGTGATTGTGACTGATCTCAATCGCAATAACCAGACGGACTTTGTTCTTAGCAGCAGAGCCTTCATGGCCATGGCCAATAAGGATATGGGTCGGAACATCTTGAAACAAGGGATTGTGGAAGTGGAATACAAAAGGTGAGACCACGTATTCAAGGATTTATGTTATCTTAATTATCATGATTGATATTAATCTCTCTGGTTAAGTTAATGATCATCTATTTAATTAATCAGCATGATGTTTTATTTCCTAGTTGCTTCTTCCAGTAATGGTTTGGTTACACCAACCACAAGAAGAAATCAATATGGCATGGACAAACTTCATATAATTTTATACAGTAAAGTTGGTCCGGTTCCGTGGGACAGAGAACCAGGACAATAAATGCTAGTAACGGTCAAATAGGTTGTCCACAAAATCATAGGTAACATGACTATGACTAATGGGGATTTGCATGAATTTAGACAGCTAGCATTGTCCACGTTTTAGGGTTCCATTGCTAAAGAATTATTATGTAAACACAAAAAAAAAAATTGTCAGAAAAGTGATCTTATGCTAATTTGAATCTGCTTTGTTTCATTGATCAGGGTACCTTGTGAATACAAAAACCAGAATATGGCTGTCCGAGTAGAAGAATCAAGCAAAAACTCAAATTACTTGGCCATTAAATTGTTGTATCAAGGTGGTCAGACAGAAGTGGTGGCCATTGACTTTGCCAAGGTTAGCTTGAACTTACCCCAATGGAGTGTATTACGGCAGCATTTAGAATTACTTACTTTTAAAAGTTTTTTTTATTTAAAAATATATTAAAATAATATTTTTTTTATTTTTTAAAATTTATTTTTAATATCAGTATATTAAAACTATTTAAAAAATAAAAACAAATAAATTTTTATGACATATCATATCATTTAGACCGCATTTTCAAACCGTGTTTACACGTGCCAATGCAATTCTTAAACTTGTGCTGACTTTTGGATGGTTTTGCTAAATTTTCATAGGTTGGTTCTTCGAATTGGGGTTTCATGAGCCGGAACCATGGGGCAGTGTGGGACTCGGACAGAGTTCCATCAGGGGCACTTCAATTCAGATTCGTGATAACAGCTGGATTTGATGGGAAATGGATTTGGGCTCGGAATGTCCTGCCTGAAGATTGGAAGCCCGGGATGACATACGATTCAGGAGTCCAGATCACCGATATTGCACAAGAGGGTTGCTCTCCATGTGATGATGGGGTTTGGAAATGAGGGTCTTGCCTTCCCACTAATGTGAATATCTCTACGCATAGAGTTCGGTCTCTGATATCATTCTACACGACAGAACTAAATAATGTAGAAGAATAGTATAAAGTTAGCACTATATATTATAGTATTAGCCACTACGCTTCAATGTTCTTTTCTTCTTCTTTTTTCTTGCCTTGTGAGGAGGGCATGTCCTTGCTTGTGTTTAACATATTTCTTCTTCTACCCCAGTAAATAAATGCTGTCCCTCTCTCTTTCAAATGGTGGGGCAAGGCATGGATGTTGAAGGGGGTAAAGGCCCTTTTAAGATTATTAATAAAATGCTGGATCATAATTAAAAGCAAAAAAAAAAAAAGTACATGCAATTGGTTAAGAGGGACAAAAAAATGGCAAAAAGATATAAAATTAGATAATATTTTTCACTTCAACCTCGTCGTGATGGAATTTTTTTGTGGTCAGATGGGCTTTTGGGATAGAATAGAATAAAAGCCAGTTATTGGCATGTCATGGGTTTATAATTAAGACCCAGCTTGCATATATAATCATCAGCTCAAAGCACGACTAAATTTTTTATGGGCTTAAGAGTAAACAATTCAAAAATATTTTACTGACTTGTAAATAATGAACATGAGGCCCAAATTATCAGATCTCTGTATCACAATTTTACTTTTAATTATTTAAGTATATTAACTTGCAGCTCAAATGCAGGCCGCCAGGCGCCATGTATTTTGACTAGTTCGTGAACTATTGAAATATTGGGTAACAGTAAAAAAGAAAGATCAAATAAAGGCCCAGATTTTGTAACTTCAACTCATCACCATGACAAATTTGAAGTTGGCCCAGCATCAAAAAGATCCTTCTTTCGACTCCACAGAAGAAACATATTTTCTATAATTTCAAACTTCTTCTTCTTTATGAGAGCTTGGGGACGTTGTCCGCACAAAGAGGGTAACTCTTCGTATTCTATTGTAACAGAAGAAAACTGTGGCTGGAGGAGGGTCTCAAACTTGATACGTTAAATGATCTGTGTTGTTCACAGCTGTTATGGCAAACACTGTGTGTGCGTCCTTGACCTTTCAAAGGGATATATATTAGACAATAATCAATCTGTAAAGTTGAGAGAGCTAGATGAGTACGTATAGCATAGTAACAACACAGAGACCCTATGAGATTCTAAGTTCGAAAGGCCTGAGATTAGGTATTAATCCACTAGGTGTATTATTTGCTAGCTTTAAGCTAAGGTAGGTATACAGACTGCTAAATGTCCCATCCTTGACCCAGTCAAGCTGAATGCTCCGACCCCAGGTTAACAAAAGACACTAGCCTCTTGATGCTTATACCTGGATTTATTAATATTTTGTAGTATTATTTGCCCACCAAATCATATAGTTGTTCTCCTTGCTATTTATGATTGTCAAATTCATTCGCTCAGGTCCTTTTCTTCGAGTTGCATCTTTTCCATGGTGCGGCAGCTAAAATTTCCAAGCTGTTAATGTGAATTGCTTGGTGTAAAGTGCTTTTGATGGTTTTTGTTTTTAAAATAAAAAATAAAAGATGATCCAGTGATATAAGAAAGATATTTATATCATATTTAAAATAAATACAGCTACTATTAACTGTTTAAATTACTCTCAAATTAACGTCGAGCATAATGAACAATTAATCCACTTTTAATGTATAAACAAAAAGGCAAAAAATAAACAAAATAAAAATTTTAAATTTTCACTCAAGGTAATGCATGCACGGGGGGTGCCATAGTGCATGGAAGCCATGGTTCAGAATGTTCTACTTACAAGATCCAAAAACCTTTGATTGTTCGGAATTTTCTTTCCAAGTCCTGATATACATTATAATGATTAATGAAGTCAATGATTGGAAAAGCACGTATCTCATGTAAAACATTGTGGAGGATTTCCCAGTAAGGATTTATCGCCAACCTTTTTGCTTTATCCAATGGGTCGTCGTCGTCGTCTTTATTTCTTGAAATTGCCTGTCGGTATGGAGTTCAAAGATACTAATTAAACTCCTTTTGATACAGTATAAGACGATTACTGTATTTAAATGGCAAGATGAGAAAAAAAAATTAGTTAAATAACCAAAAAGGTTGTTCTCTTTTCAAAATCCGCGTTGAAATCGTGCTCCGATGTATCTCTCTCACTTTCACACATTATTATAGGGAGGTGTAGATTCGAGGCAAAAAGAAAAGGAAAAGGAAATGACAAGGGAAAATCATCCTTTGAATGAGAGGGATTTCTTTTTTTAAATAGCATAGCTTGTTGAAAAATTATTTGAAAAATAACATAGTTTTAACAATTATGTTTTAGAATATTGTTTTTGTAGGCAGTTATTTTAAATAGTAATTATGTCTTACAGTATGTTTTTCTATACAACCATTGTTTGAAATTACGTTGTTTAGTGAATATTTAAAAAAAAATTACAAATTAATTAACATAAACAAAAATTAATCAAAACTTTTATGAAAATTCAATAATCAAAAGATAAGATTCAAGATTCAATGATTAAGAAAGAAAAGAAAGTTAACGTGATATAGTAGAAGAGGGAAATGAGGAAAGAGAAAAAAGAACATAAAGAATGGTTCATTGGGAACACATAGAGATTTTTTTTTCGACATACTCGGTACTGTTAGAAAGATCTCAATCAAATGATTCTAACTATATTTCAGGAAAAACATCAAATGAGATTGTAATTAATTCTAAATTAACCTCAAACAAAACCTCTAACAAATTATGATCACGTTAGGTGATTTTTCAAGTTGTGATTAGAAACGTCTCGTTAATGTTTTTTTAATGGTATTGGATGTGTTAGCAACGGAACTCTGTTGTGTTTTCGATGACCCATTATTTATTAGCCATTGAGTTTTTATAAAATTTAAGTTGATTTTTTTATATATGTTGATTAAATTGAGGGGTATATTATTTTTAGAACAATCATTGTTTTCAAGAATGATTGTGCTTGGTGTTGTTTTTAATAGCAATTATATTTAAATTATATTATTTTTTTAATAATTTTCAAACAATTACTATTACCCTGAAACTTCTATAAAAATGAGACAGGATTCTAAAATATCCAAAGAGAAGTATAAACACAAGAGGCTTAAATACGTTTGAAAAGCATGCTGTCATGGGAATAGCATTGTTTGGCATAGATGAGGAGGGCATCCTTCTCAACGTGCAGTAACTTGATGGAATCCATTGATTGACATGCTGGGGGTCCGAGAAGAACACAGTTAACTTAATGTGTAAATAAATCCCTGCCAAAAAGAATCAATAACTTCTTTTGCTCTGATTTAACGGAACAAACACTGTTTCAAGATTTTACTCCTCGAGGTTTTTTTTTCATGGTTCGTAGCCGTGTTTCAAATTATTTTTTATAAAAAATTAAATTTGTTTTCATGTAAAATTAATTTTTTATGTTTTGTATTCTTTAATGTTGTGATATTAAAAATTA